>Ga0197143_1000204_pt1 | contig 70477 bp, 52 predicted proteins | sample GBS70_MetaG_FD_148603 | JGI IMG/M metagenome (GOLD analysis project Ga0197143, IMG submission 148603) | Sediment microbial communities from Great Boiling Springs, Gerlach, Nevada, United States - GBS 70_MetaG | ecosystem: Environmental > Aquatic > Thermal springs > Hot (42-90C) > Sediment...
GTGTCCAGGCAAGGCAGAAATACTACTACCACGGCGGCTACATGTGGCCAGTCGGCGGCGGCTACGTCCTCGCAACTGGCTCATCCTTGCCAAACCCTCAACCACCGCCACCGGGGACTGATGGTGGCCCTCGCCCGTACACCGGCTACGTCCTCAACCAGGCAATTGCCTCAGGCGCGGGACGATCTTCGGGTAAAACCTTTAGAAAGCAAGCCGCTCCAGGTGGTTCTGGAAACCAAGGGCAGGCTATTCGGCAACAACTGGCTGATTTGGGCGCGGAAATTGAAGTTCATCGCATGGCTGGTCCTATTAGCCTCCCCCGTCCCTCGGACGTTGGTATTCCAGAGTTTCGAATGGCTGAAGGCGGCATGCCGGTGCTCTGGCCTAATGGCAATCCGCCGCGCAATCCGGACTGGCCCTGGGTGGGAGTTATCGGCACCCCTGTGCTTGAAGGCATCGAGGGCGAGCCCGGTCCGGGCAAGCCGCAGAATTGGTGTGGGACGGAGTATGTCTGGACCGGACCGCGTCCGAAGAGCCCGAAGCTCACCGTGAAGGTGATTGGTCCCTGGTCCAACCCGCGCGGAAGGTAGCGCAAGTCAAGCAAAATACTGAGGGCGAGGGGCACCCATTCCCTCGCCCTTGCTTTTTGAATGAAGAAGCTAAGGAGTGACCGGCTGGACTAGGTCTATGCGGGTAATCTTGAAATGGCAGCCAAGGCTTGTCGTTGATGCTCTCGGTACTTTTTAGGGGCTACAGGACAGGTGGCGATTGATTTTAGTTGACTGTGGTGTATTGCCTAAACTCAAACCAGACTAACATGCCCATGTCCACTGGGCCAAATGGGCAACCGGCTTGGCAGTAGGCTAGCCAAACGCGCCGGTAAAGCGTGTGCACATATTGCTGTAAGGCCGGAGGTAACTCAGCCACTGCCCGATAATCTAATGCGAACTCCATAAATAGACGACGCATTGTCCGCTGCGATTAAGTGCCAACCCTAACGAAGTGATCGACCAGGAATGGCCTACATTAAATCGCATGCTATTAGGATGTCGCTTTTAATCCCTGTGCGGTAACAAGGGTCTAAGCTATTTTATCAGTTTAGCCACCTGCAGAACATAATGTTCGGCGTAGGTCGCTTATACCGCAACTTTACACTGGGCTAAATAAAGCCAGCCCTGCATCCCCGGTTTTGGGAAGGTTCTGTAGATCAGATGCGTTGTAGCCTTAGCTATTGGAATGCTTGATGGTTTATTCGCCTGTTGCAGTATTTTAACCTTTACGACCTCGTCAATACTTGACTATTATTACTTTATGCTACAGAATCTCGATAATTCCATGGAATCACTTGATCCGGCTGTTCAGACGGTATGGGCGGTCAAGTTGGGACTATGGACGTTAGGCGGCGTATTGTTGGCTTTGGCCTATGAGCTTACGCATCTTTTCCAGTCGGATCGCTGGCTGCCCTTTGGTTTCTGGGTAGGGGTTGTGGTGGGCATTGGAGGAGTGTTGTGCTGGGTTTTACCACGTCTGCGGTATCGGTTTTGGCGCTACGCGTTGCTTGGTGAAGAACTCATACTGGAGCGAGGTATTTTCACGCGTGTGCGCACGATCGTTCCGCTGCGGCGGGTGCAACATTTAGATATCGCGCAAGATCTGATTGAGCGCGAGTTTGGCCTGGTCCGAGTTGTGCTGCACACAGCCGGCACGCGCTACAGTACCCTTGTTTTGCCGGGATTACGGCCGCAGCAGGCGGAGCAGCTGCGCGAGCGCATTAAGCAGCATATGGTGGAGGACGTGCTCTAATGATGGCGTTTGCAGAGTCATCAGAGGCTATGCCCGAAGCCCGTCGGTTGCATCCGCTGACGTTAGTGGTACGGCTGCTGATGAGCCTGCCTGCTTTAGGGGTATTGTGGTTGCCGGTGCTTTGGGGCAGAGGAGTTGACCGGAGTGCGTTGGCTACGCTTATCTTATACGGAGTCATTGCTTGGCCGCTTATCCTGGCGCATTATCTGCGTTTTCGATACAGCTTGACCCCGCGCGAGCTCATTTTGGAAAGTGGCTTATTTACCTATCGGCGGCGCAATATCCCCTTAGAGCGCATTCAGAATGTGCAAATCGAACGCACGTTGCTGGCGCGCTGTTTAGGCTTAGCGCGCGTTCGCGTTGAAACGGCAGGTAGCAGTGAAACCGAAGGAGAGCTGGCTTTTGTCAGTTTGGCTGAAGCAATGCGCTTGGAGGCGCAGCTTAGGGCTTTCCGTGAGGCATTACCTGCTCCGGTTACCAAAGCACAGGTCGTAGAACCTTTGTTTGCGCTTTCGCCAGCTCGGCTTTTATGCTCGGGCGCGTTTCGGTTTTCGCTGGTCTTTCTGGCCGGTTTATTTTCTGCAATGGAGTATTTAAACCTCGGCCCTGAAGAGCTGGCCGACTGGTTGACGCGGGGACGCCTACGTTGGGTTCGGGACGCTTTTGCCCATGCTCCCCTACTGGCTACCTTGACGACACTGCTTACCGCAGCCCTGCTAGGGTGGATCGCGGGCATTGTGGTACACGCAACGCGCTTCTATGGCTTTCGGCTTTGGCGAGAGGATGATCGGCTCTACCGGCAAAGCGGCTTGTTTACAGTAGCTGCTGGGGTTATTCCGCTTCGTCGGGTGCAGGCGTTGGTCGTGCAGACCAATCCTCTGATGGCTTACTTTGGCTGGTTTGCTTTAGAAGCGCGGCTGATGGGGTTAGCTCAAGAGCAACAGGGTAACCAGCTGCTGGTGCCGTTAGGAAGGTTGCATGAGGTGCAGGCCATAGCAACGCAGGTATGGCCGTTGACACTGCCTGAAACGTGGAAGCCGGTCTCTCCCCGTCATAGGCGTCGCTTGACGATACGCTATTTACTTGTCGGTGCGTTGGGCATAGGTGTCCTGTATCTATTCTGGACCCCCCAACTCTGGATGGGAATAGGCTGGGGGATGGGATCCCTGCTTTGGGCGTGGTGGCAATATCGCGGACACGGCTACGCCTACGATGCCCATTTCTTGTTCATTCGCCGTGGTGTTCTTCGCCGTCGGGTCTGGTGCGTGCCATATGCCAAAGTGCAAACGCTTTCGCTGAGGCAATCCTTATTCCAGCGACGGTTAGGGCTAGCTAGCCTTGTGGTCGACGTAGCGGGCGCTTCGATATGGGGCGGACCTGTGCTGCGCGACCTTCCTGTGGAAGAAGCGCACGCCTTGCTTGAGATGTTGCAGGCGCGCTTTCGAGAAAGCTGGCAAGCCCCTCAGGGAACGTCTGAGAGGTCTCATCCTGTTTAAACCCTAATTCCATACAATCCTGCTGCATTCTACCCATGCCGATGTACATGCCTACGGCCCATGCCTGGCATGATGTACCTGTCGGACCAGAAGCGCCCTTCTGGTTTCACGTCGTGATTGAAATTCCCCAGGGCAGCAAGGTGAAGTATGAGCTGGATAAAGATACAGGCCTAATTCGGGTTGATCGGGTGTTGTACTCTTCTGTGATCTATCCGGCCAACTATGGTTTTATCCCCCAAACCCTGGGTGAGGATCATGATCCGCTTGACGTGCTGGTGCTCATGCAAGAGCCTGTGATGCCGCTAAGCCTATTGCGGGCTCGGCCTATTGGGATGATGACCATGCTCGATCAAGGGCAAAACGACGAGAAGATCATCTGCGTGCACTTAGACGATCCTGCCTTTAACGGTTTTTTTCCACATCCGGGAACTTCCTGAGCACCGACTGCGCGAACTGCGTCGATTTTTTGAAGACTATAAGAAGCTCGAAGACAAAGAAGTATTGGTGCAGGAATTTCTGGGTCCGGAAGAGGCCCAGGCCGTAGTGCGTGAAAGTATTCAGCGCTATGCCGAGAAGGTAGCGCCAAGCCTGGTGCGTTAAATTCTTCTGCAATGGATCTGCTGCTGCAACCGGGTACAGTTTGGTTGGATACGGCGCTTCCGGATGAAGAAAACCGGCAGAGCTTGCTTTTTGTGCAACCGGTGTGCGTGTTGCAGGCCGACGTAGCTGATCAGGTCCCGGCTTTGCTGCAGGCCCTGGACGCGGCTTTAGCGGCCGGCTACTATGTGGCAGGCTACTTAACCTATGAGGCAGGCTATGCGCTTGCCCCAACTCGGCTACCCATTCCGGAGGAAACAGGGCCGCTGGCTTGGTTTGGCGTCTATACCCAGCCGCATCGCCTGACGGCTGAGGCGGCAGCAGCGCTCCTGGCTTCAACAGGAAGCTATCAGGTGCAAGACATGCGGGTGATGCTTCCCTTAAAAGCTTACCGGGAGCGCGTTGAAGTCATTCGGACGTTAATTCGCGAAGGAGAGGTTTACCAGCTTAACTTTACGCTGCCGATTTTTTTTCGGTTTAAGGGGGATCCTGTGGCCCTCTATCGGAGTCTGCGACGGCAGCAACCAGTTCCATATGGCGCTTTTTTAAACACTGGCGATCGTTTCGTGCTGAGCCTTTCGCCAGAGCTTTTCTTCCGACGCAAGGGGGAGCGTATTGTCACGCGGCCGATGAAAGGGACCATGCGCCGGTCGTGGGATCCGGAAGAAGATCGTGCGTTGGCCGAAGTGCTAAAGAACGACCCTAAAAATCAGGCCGAGAATTTGATGATTGTAGACCTGCTGCGCAACGACCTTTCCGTCTGCTGCCAGCCAGGTTCCGTGGTTGTCCCGCAGCTGTTTCACGTTGCTGCCTATCCCACCCTTTGGCAGATGACTTCGACCGTAGAAGGCACGTTGCAGCCGGGTGTGGGCTATGCAGAGCTTTTCCGAGCAATTTTCCCGTCGGGATCGGTAACAGGAGCGCCTAAGTTGCGGGCTATGCAACATTTGAGGCACTTGGAGCCAAGTCATCGGGGTGTGTATTGTGGGGCGATTGGGTATGCTGCACCAGGCGGCGAGGCCGTTTTTAATGTGGCAATTCGCACTTTAGAGTTGATTGGCTCGGAGGGTCGGTTAGGGGTAGGCAGTGGGATTGTATGGGATTCTGACCCAGAGGCAGAGTATGCGGAATGCCTGCTCAAAAGCCAGTTTCTGCATATAGCAGCTGAGCCGTTTGCTCTAATTGAAACCATGCGGTGCGTTCAAGGGGCAATTCCGTTGTTGGAGGCACATCTCGACCGCTTACGTCGTTCGGCAGCTCGCTTTGGGTTTCCGCTGGATGAAGCTGCGTTGCGAGTGCGCCTCAGGCAGGTTGCGCAGGCGTTGGATCCCGCGCAATGTTGGCGCTTGCGCCTGACGCTGGACGAGCACGGTAGGGTGGTGTTGACCAGCGCGGTGCTGGAACCTGAACCTGAGCGTCCGTGGCAGCTCTGCGTGGCTGCATGGCGTCTTGATGCGGCCGATCCGCTGCGTTATCACAAAACCACACGCCGAGCTGAGTATGAAGCTGCGTATCTAAAAGCACGTGCAGCTGGCTACGATGAAGTCATTTTTTTGAATACCCGTGGGGAGGTCTGTGAAGGCTCGCGTACGAATATCTTCGCACAAATTGAGGGTCGGCTTTACACGCCTCCGGTGCACTGCGGGTTGTTGCCTGGCGTATACCGGGCGCATGTGCTCTCCACACGACCCGAAGCTACCGAAAAGGTGCTTACGCTGGATGATTTGCGTCGGGCTGAGGCCCTCTACGTATGCAATGCTGTGCGCGGCTGGCAATCCGCCGTGCTTGTCCCCGAGGAAATTGCTTGCAGCTAATGTACTATGGCCCCTCAGCCAGTAACTCTGGAAACATTAACAACGCTTATCGAAAGCACACCGCCGTTTGACGGGTTAACGCCGGAAATGCGCCAGTTGCTCTTCGAGCAAGCCTTGCTGGTTTCCTATGAAGCGGATGACATAATCCTGGCGCAAGGGGTTATTCCCGCTCACCCCCGCTATTTGTTCTGGTCGTCTCTGGGGCAGTGCAGCTGGTTGACCTCGAAAGTGGGCGACTGGTAGACTATTGCGAAGAGGGCGATGTGTTTGGACAGCATGCCCTACTGCAGGAGGGACCTTTGCCTTATGAGGCACGTGCACTCCAGCCTACGCAGTGCGTTCTGATTGCTGAGGCTGCTTTCTTTCGGGCATATCGGTCGTGCGAAGCCTTTGCTGCATTTTTTGAAAAGGACCTGCAGCGCTATACGCTGCGCTTAAGCAGCGCTCGGATCGATGTGGCAGGTGCACAGGTGCTGCTCACAACCCCGTTGCGCGCTTTGGTTCAGCGCCCGCCGGTTGGGTGCACGCCGCAGACAACGGTGCAAGAAGCAGCTCGCCGCATGCGCGAAGAGCGGATCGGATCAATTCTCGTGCTGGGGGCAGATGGTCGGGCATTGGGTATACTGACCAACAGCGACCTGCGCGACAAAATTGTGGCCGAAGGGCGCACACCAGAAATGTCCGTGGGCCAACTGATGACCACGCCGCTTATTACGCTGCCGGCCCATGCTCCGGTGATCGAAGGGTTGATGGCCATGGCCCGCTATCGCGTGCATCACCTGGTACTCACAGAAAGTGAGGCGCCGGATTCGCCGGTTGTAGGGGTAATCTCTGGGCAAGATATCGCGCATGTGCGTGGGCATGACCCCGTTGCTACGCTCAAGCGCATTGAACAAGCCGATTCGCCGGCAACGCTGGCCGTTTTGCGCCAGGAAGCCTTTGCATTGCTGCGACAGTTGCGCCAGCAGGGAATGAAGGCCTCCGATCTACTGCACCTCAACAGTACAATAAACGACCGCATTGTTGCGCGCATCTTAAAACTAATTGAAGCGCAGCAGCAGCCTGACGAAGAATGGACAATTCCTTGGGCCTGGATGGCATTAGGCAGCGAAGGCCGGCAAGAAATGAGCTTTAAGACCGATCAGGATAATGCCCTGATCTATGCGGATCCTTATAGCGATCAGCGAGCACGCTGGGCTGAAGACTGGCTGGGTAAACTAGCACGACAGGCCAATGCGGCGCTGGAAGCTGTAGGATTTGCGCGTTGTCCAGCCGATATCATGGCCAGTAATCCACACTGGCGACAGTCAATCAGCAGTTGGAAACATACCCTGAGGCGCTGGATCTCTTATCCTGATAAGAAGATCGAGATGCAAGTGTCGGCCTTGCTCGATCTTAGGGCCGTTTATGGGGCCGGTGAACTGGTGGAGCAGCTTAAAGTGGATTTGCAACAGGCCGTACAGGAAAGGCGAGGCTTCCTTACGTTTATGATGCGCCATGCGCTTCGCAACCGCCCGCCTTTATCCTTTTTGGGGCGATTTGTACTGGATCGTTCAGGCGAGCAGCGGCGCGGTTTTGACCTTAAGCTGCGCGGACTGATGCCCTATTACGGATTTGGCCCGCGTGTTGGCGTTGGAAGCGGGCTACGTGCGTTCCTCAGGAACGCTCGACCGACTGCATACAGCCGCTGCGCAACTGCCCCAGGTGAGACAGATTGCCCAGGACTTGCAAGAAGCCTACCGATTTTTGGTTGAATTGCAACTTGACCATCAGCTCCAGCAAATCGAGGCAGGAAAGCCGCCCGACCATTACATCGTTCCGGAGCAATTTACCAGTGGACAGCGCAAGATGCTCAAACTTGTGTTTTCGATCATACAGAAGGCCCAGGAAACGTTAGCCGCGCATTACGGCGCATCCGCATGATCGCTTGATTTTCTGTCTTAAAATCCGGTTATTGGGCTACCCTACAAGGCATACCTAAAGAAGGATACATATGGCCACACCAAGTGCTGAACGCGGGCAGTGGAGTTCTCGTTTGGGTTTTGTTTTGGCTGCGGCAGGCTCAGCTATCGGATTAGGTAACATCTGGCGCTTCCCCTACATTACCGGTCAAAATGGGGGAGCTGCTTTTGTGATTATCTATCTTTTGTGTGTGGTGCTGATTTGTCTTCCTTACCTGCTTGCCGAGCTTGCTCTTGGGCGGCATACTCAAAAGAATCCGGTGGGAGCTATTCGGGCGTTACGTCCTGGTTCTTGGTGGACATTGGCAGGCGTGCTTTGCGTGCTAACGGGAGTGGGAATTTTGAGCTACTATGCCGTCATTGCGGGATGGACTTTCGGCTATATCTTTAAAAGGCTGCTCTTTTCGCATTTGGATTTTGGGCATTTTGTAGCCAGTCCTTGGATTGTGGTGCCGTTGTTTGCTTTGTTTTTAGGATTGACCATGCTGGTCGTTTTGGGAGGGGTGGAACAGGGGATTGAGCGTTGGTCTAAGGTGCTCATGCCGCTATTGCTCTTGTTGTTGGCGGTGCTGATTGTGCGGAGCGTAACCTTACCCGGAGCGGAAAAAGGATTGGTTTTCTACTTGAAGCCTGATTTTTCGAAGGTTTCGCCCGAAGTCGTGATGGCAGCGTTGGGGCAAGCCTTCTTTTCACTCAGCTTGGGTATGGGTGCCATGATCACCTATGGGTCCTATCTTCCACGTCGAGAAAATATGGTAACCTCTGGGGTCTATGTGGCCCTATTTGATACTTTGATAGCCTTAATGGCTGGCTTTATGATTTTTCCGGCTGTATTTGCTACCGGTCATGATCCAGCCAGCGGGCCGAGGTTGGTATTTATTGTGCTACCAGAGATTTTTCAGGCTCTACCGCTTGGCGAGCTGCTAGGGGCTTTGTTCTTTCTGCTATTATCGATCGCGGCGCTAACCTCTACCATATCGCTGTTGGAAGTGGTGGTGGCCTATTTTGTAGATGAGCGGCGATGGAGTCGTAAGCGCTCAGTATGGATTGTGGGAGTGCTGACGTTTTTGATCGGGTTGCCTTCAGCCTTGTCTCAAGGTGCCGTCTCTGGGTTGACGCAGATGGATTGGCTGGTTGGCGAAGATGGCTTTTTAGGTCAGCAAGACTTTCTCAGTATCATGGATGCGCTGTGGGGAAATCTGGCGTTAGCCTCGGGTGCCCTGCTGCTGACTATTTTTATCGGTTGGGTTTGGGGAGCGGAGAAGGCTGCCCAGGAGTTGCAGCAAGGCAGTCAGATAACGCCGGGATTGCTGCGTGTTTGGCAGGTTTTTATTCGTTATGTTTGTCCAGTAGTAATTTTGATTATTTTGGTGAACGTGCTGCGTGGTTATTTGGGCTAGGTCAGTGCGAAGTAGTAAGAAGTCTGTGGAACCTGTAAGGCCAACTGATCGTCAACAGTTTGCCCTAAATAAAAAGTTTTGGTAATGCTCCTGAAACCAACCGAGGGCGGTTGCCCTCACCAGCCTTGGACGCCGACGTTCCGCCATCTCGTGCTGCTATTCTCCTGTTGACGTTTCCTTTGGCACTGGCGCCGGAGCCAGTAATTCTTACGACTGAGCTTGTGCTTTTTTTGGTATGTTTACTGGTTTCGGCGTTGCTTTCAGCTGCAGAAGCAGCGCTGTTTGCGCCTTGGGCAACCTCTACAGTTGCTGAGCCGGTTCGTTTGCAAGCGCTGCGGGCGCGGCCGCGTCATCTGCTTTTGACGCTCCAGCTGCTTAACCTGCTGGCGAATCTGGGTGCGGCCCTTATGGCCATTTTGCTGGTCGTGCAGCTGTCTGGGGTTGCACGGTGGCCTCTTACTTGGGCGCTGGCGGCAGCCCTTTTGGGGGTAACGCTGCTGCTGTTGATCGTCGGAGAGATCACGCCTCGCCTGCTGGCTGGTCGCTATGCTGTTGCGCTGGTGCACCGTTTAGCGGGCGTGCTCTGGGTAGTGCAATGGCTGTTTTTCCCGATTGCAGACCTGCTAGTGCGCCTGACGCAGCAGGTTCAGCAGCGGCTTCGGGTGGCAGAGCGGCCGCTATCTCCGGAAGAGCTGGAAGCCTTAGCCGAGCTGAACGGTAAAGCCAGCGCATTGAGTGAAGCAGAACGCGCCTTGCTTGCCTCAATTTTAGAGTTTAGCCAAACCACTGTGCGCGAGATCATGGTAAGCCGCCTCGATATTGTGGCCTTGCCCATCACGGCCACCTTTGGAGAGGCCTTAGCCCGTATTCGAAGCAGTGGTCATTCTCGGCTTCCGCTCTATGCCGAGCACCTGGATAATATTGTAGGCATCCTCTATGTCAAAGATCTATTGCCTTATTTAGGGAAGGCCGAGCTGAATCAGCCTCTGGATTGGGCGCGTTTGGTCCGTTCGCCTATGTTTGTGCCACTTAGCAAAAAGCTCGACGATCTATTACGTGACTTCCAGCGGCGCAAGACCCATATGGCTATTGTGGTTGATGAATATGGCGGAACCGCTGGACTGGTGACGATGGAAGACGTGCTTGAAGAAATCGTGGGGGACATCCGGGATGAACACGATGAAAAAGAAGCATCGCTGTACGTTCGGTTAGATGCGCAGACTTATCGGGTTGATGCCCGCATAAACCTTGATGATCTGGCAGAACTGCTGGGCATTGCGTTAGAAACTGAATCGTTTGACTTTGAAACCCTTGGGGGATTGATTTTGCATGTACTTGGTCAGATCCCTAAACCCGGTGATGAAATAACTTATGGGCCGTTGCTGCTCCGGGTTGAAACGGTAGACAACCATCGCATTGGGCAAGTATGGGTTCAGGTAAAAACACCCGAGATGGCAACTTCGCCCTTAGTGCAAAAACCTGAAGAAGAAGCTTAACATGTTATTCATGTTGCTATTGGTTGGAACCGCCGTTGCCCCTAAGGCCTTCAGTACAGAAGACCCCCGTCTTTTGTGGAGCCAACTCCGCTATGCGTCGTCTACTGAACCCGCCTCAGAGCGGCCTATAGATCCTTGGTTAGCCTACGATAAAGTGCAACATGCAACGGTTTCCTTTTTGTGGACGCTGAGTACGCAGTATACTTTGGTGCAAAAGATAGGTTGGACCGAACGACGAGCCTTGCCTTTTTCCGCCAGTAGTGCGGCTGTTGTAGGAGTGGGTAAGGAACTGTACGACTGGAAAGTGGGTGCAACGCGGCGCTTCAGCTATCGCGACCTGGTGGCCGACGGTGTTGGGATCTTACTAGCTGTCGGGTTCATTCTCTTATAACCTTCCGCCACAATCGGGGCTAAGGCCTCAGCGACATGCGTGAACTTAAAGAGTATTGCGGTATCTTTGGTATCTATAATGCGCCCAATGCAGCTCGCCTGATCTACTACGGCCTCCATGCTCTACAGCATCGCGGACAGGAATCGGCCGGGATTGTAACCGCTACGTATGATGAAGTGCGCCAGCGTCCGGTTATGGCTGTGCATAAAGACTTTGGGCTGGTGCTTGACGTGTTCGATGACCCGTCGATTTTTGAAAACAAGTTGCTGGGGCGTGCGGGCATCGGTCATAACCGGTATTCTACCAGTGGTTCAGCTACCAATCGGGCCAATATCCAACCCTTTGTAGTCCACTATCGAGAGGGCAACATTGCCCTGGCTCATAACGGTAACCTTTCAAATGCCCGCGAACTGCGTCAGGCCTTTAGCGAGCGGGGAACGCTCTTCCAGACTACCAGCGATAGTGAGCTTATCCTGCACCTAATTGCCCAGAGTCGCTGTCAACGCCAAATCGATCAAATCATTGATGCACTCACGCAAGTCGAAGGGGCGTTCTCGCTGCTCATTTTGACCGATACCAGCCTGATTGCGGTGCGCGATCCCAATGGTTTTCGACCGCTGGCTCTGGGAAGGCTGCGTAACAGCGACGGTTCGTGGGCCTACTGTGTAGCCAGCGAAACGTGTGCTTTTGATCTCATCGGCGCTGAGTACTTGCGCGATATTGAGCCCGGAGAAATTCTGGTAATCGACCAAGAAGGTTGCGCTACCGGAAATTTTGCCCGTTACTGGCTGCCCCAGCGCTATCGGGTTAGCCAGTGTATTTTTGAGTACGTGTATTTTGCGCGGCCCGACTCCAAGATTTTTGGTGAAATGGTCGATAAAGTGCGCCGCAAGTTGGGCAAACAACTGGCGCACGAAGCTCCAGTGCCACGTGTTCCACCCGACGAAAAACCGCCGATCGTCATTTCAGTGCCCGATTCTTCAAACACGGTCGCTTTAGGCTATACCACGGAATGCCAAAAACTCGGCTATCCGTGCCGTTATGAAATCGGCCTTATTCGCAATCACTACGTAGGGCGCACGTTTATTGCTCCGGGCCAGGACCGGCGCGAAATGAAAGTCCGCTGCAAGTTCAACACAGTAGAAGGGGTCTTGCGGGATCGTATTGTGGTGGTCGTGGACGATTCGATTGTGCGTGGAACGACTTCGCGCTTTTTGGTGCATATGATTCGGCAAGCCGGTGCGCGCGAAGTGCATCTACGGATTGCTTCTCCACCGGTGATCAGTCCCTGCTTTTATGGTATGGATTTCCCGAGCGCCGAGGAGTTGCTGGCGAATAAGTTTGGCAGCATTGAAGAAATGCGCTCCTGGTTAGGTGTCGATTCGCTGGCGTACCTTTCGGTGGAAGGGTTAATGGAAGCGGTGCGCTCGGCGCATCCCAATGGGCTGGGGTATTGCAATGCCTGTTTTACTGCGGACTATCCGGTGCCCGTCGAAATGGGCGTGACCAAAGAGGAGAACGAGTGGTAAGCGCCTAGTACCCGGCTGCAGCCCCTTCTCCGCGGGGATCCACCCCCGCTAGGTATACCCGTCCTGGGTAAGGTGCGGAAGCTAGAGGATCCGGACCATAAAGCACTTGGATGGCATGGGCACGGCCACTGGTTCCTTCACGTTCGACAACCGCCCAACCTCGTCGCTTCAGGTTTTCGATCACATCGTTCGGGAAGCCCCGTCGTTCATAGTAAAGCACAGGCGGTTGCCCTTGATGGTGAATGCGAGGGGCTAGCACCGCCTGCTGGATGTTCATCCCGTGATCAATGACATTGAGCACCAGCTGAAAAACTGTAGTTACGATGGTCGAACCCCCTGGCGTTCCTAGAACCAAGAATAGCCGTCCTGCAGGATCCTCAACAATGGTAGGGGTCATGGAAGAAAGCATGCGTTTACCAGGAGCAATGGCGTTGGCTTCGGATCCTATGAGCCCATAGAGGTTGGGCACTCCAGGGGCCGCACTGAAGTCGTCCATTTCATTGTTGAGAAAAAATCCGGCGCCGTCGACCACGACCAGTGCGCCGTAGGAGCCGTTTAGTGTGGTCGTGACGCTAACCGCATTGCCTTCGCTGTCTACGACCGAGTAGTGGGTGGTTTCTTTTGATTCTAAGGCCAGCGGATCCCCGTGTAGGCGACATTGTGTGGTGTCGGTTCGTTCCGGATCGAAATGGGCCATGCGCTGCCGCATGTATGCTTTGTTGAGTAAGCCTGCTATCGGGATGTTCACGAAGTCTGGATCGCCCAACCAGTAGGCCCTATCGGCGTACACGCAGCGCATGGCTTCGGCCATCAAATGCAACGTGGCACTGCTGCCAAAACCCATTTGGCTGATGTCAAAGGGCTCAACCGCGTTGAGTAATTGAATGAGTCCAATGCCGCCAGCTGATGGGGGGCCCATCGATAGGATGCGGTAGCCGCGGTAGGTGCCCACTACCGGAGGGCGCTCAACTGCACGGTAGGCTGCCAGATCTTCATGCGTGATGAGGCCGCCGCCGCGTTGCATTTCCGCCACAATGAGTTCTGCTGTCTGACCGTGGTAAAAGTCTGCTGCGCCGTGATCTCGGATGCGCTGCAGCGTACGGGCTAAGTCTTTTTGGATAAATAGTTCTCCTTCCCGGAAAGGCTGATCCTTAGTAAAATATTTGCGCGTTGAGGGATAACGTAAAAAAGCTTCTCGCAAGGCATTAAGCTGAGCGGCTTGGGTACGCGTGAGTCGGAAGCCCATTTCGGCTAAGCGGATGGCTGGGGCAAGCACTTCAGCGCGCGAAAGGCGACCGTAGCGGGCATGCGCCAGCAGCAGTCCGGCTACCGTACCGGGTACGCCAACGGCCAGATAGCCTTGCTGGCTGCGTTCGGGTACAAAACGACCACGGGCATCCAAAAACATATCACGGGTAGCAGCCTGCGGTGCAGTTTCCCGAAAGTCGATCGTCGTCGCGCGCCCATCCGCAAAGCGAATAACCATAAAGCCACCGCCGCCCAGATTTCCGGCCGATGGCAATGTAACGGCCAATGCAAAACCGGTAGCTACGGCAGCATCAATCGCATTGCCGCCGCGTTGCAGGACTTCCAGACCGGCTTCTGCAGCAGCAGCATGCTCGGCAACCACTAAACCCCGATAAGCTCGGTAGGGATAGGGAATGTCTCCAACTTGGGCACTTGCGCTCCAGACAAAGCAGAACAAGGCCCCGATTAGGAGCAAAGGTTTCATCCCAGATTTACAATAGGTTAGAGGAATTTTTGAACCCAAAGGGGAGCTTTTGTGATGTTTGGCGCAGTCAAAATGTAAAGCTTGCGCCATAAACGCATAAAAAAAGCGCATTTTGCTTCTTTTGGAGCATTTGCGCCTGAAAGCGAAGGCTGGTATATTGCTTGCCCCTAACTGCCTTGCCATGTGTGATTAAAAAATAAGTAGTTATGCGCTACCGTATTGATCAGGCAATCCGGGCATTGACGGTAGGCGCTGGCGTAGTGGGCTTGTTGGTATATGCGATTTTTCGCCTGCTTTGAGATCGCCTAAGCTCATATTCGTTTCAGCGCGTCGCCGGCTGTAGATGTAAGCCTGGTTGACGATGGAGGAATTCGTGGTACAGTTCAAGTTGGCGGTTTTGTAAGGGGACCAGGTACCCTTCGATAAATAGGTAGCGTACCTGCGTGCGGGGTTCAAAAGGATCTCCATCGGTCACAAATAGCGTAGCTTTTTTCCCTACTTCCAGCGAACCGATTTGGTCTGCTACGCCGAAGATCTCTGCCGGGTTAATGGTGACCGCTCGAAGGGCGGCTTCACGTCCTAAGCCATAGGTCGCAGCAAAGCCGGCGTGATAGGGCAAATTGCGGACATTTTCGGCCTCTCCGGTGCGCAGAGCAATTTTGACCCCTGCAGCATGCAGCAGCCCGGCATTCGCATAGGGTTTATCATACCGATCGGACTCACGGGTAGGCAAGGCAAGCACAGGGCCTACTAGGCAAGGAATACCGGCTGCAGCAATTTTGTCTGCTACACGCCAGCCTTCTGCTACGCCACTAAAGACCACGCGTTTCAGATTCCGTTTTTGGACCCATTCCAACGCAGCAAGGATATCGGGTGCCAGGTCAACTTTGATGAGCAGGGGCATTTCGCCGCGCAGCACAGGCAGGAGCGCTTGCATTTCGGGTACGTACAGCGGCTTCGGGTTACTTTCAGGATTGGCGCGATAGGCCGAATCGATACGAGCGTAGAGTGCTGCTCGATCCCAAATTTCGTCGAGCCGCCGCATTGCCTCTCGGAAGGCTTTTTCGATTTCTTCCGGCTTGCGCCGATCAAAGGGGCTACGACGGCCTTTAGACGGAAACTGGAGCACCATGAGCCGAACGCCTCCCAAGTGCATCTGCTCGGGCGTGTAGCCAAAGAGGTTGATCAATGCAGCAGCACCGGGCAGCAAGCCGCCTGCAGGTTCGGTGAGGACAGTGGTTACACCGTTAACCCGATTAACCGGGATAAGTACTGAATTAGGGTTAACGGCGGTGAGGGCATCAAGCTGGGGATTTAGTTCGCCCAGCTCCTGGTAGTCGCGCGTTTCGGGGAGGGAACCAATTTCGATCAGGCCTAAATGCGTACCACTGTCAATAAAACCGGGATACACTTCTAGGCCTGTAGCATCGATGACTTCTGCTTCGGGGGGGATGGGGATCCCCTGCCCTAACGCTTCAATTCGGTCCCCTCGAATAATGAGTGTTCCGTTTTCAATAATGCCTTGTGTGATGGTGACCAGTCGGGCATGGGTCAAAGCAAACACGCCTTGCCGTGCCAGGGGCGCACTGGAATTTTGAGCAACGGCTAATCCTGCCGTTAATCCAAAGATGAATCCATATAGGTACAGTTGCTTCATGGTGCCTGCGTGATTTCGGTGAGCAATCCGAGGAAGTCGACGCCTTGGAGGCAGCGTTCGTCGTGCGAATGATGCGCAGTAGCCAATTCGACGGGCTGTTCTGGATCGACGCGTAGCCGCATGTCGTCGGGGTCTCGGTCTGCATCAAAACGCACGATGCCGTCGACGATGGTTTTCTTGCATATGGCGTAGATGGAAAGCGGATGAGCACTAAAAATGGCCAAGTCTGCGTCTTTTCCGATCTCGATAGAACCGACACGGTTTTCGATACCAAGCTGGCGAGCCGGATTAATCGTAATCAGGGCCAGGGCTTCGTCTTCACTGAGGCCGCCGTATTTCAGCGTTTTGGCGGCTTCGTGATACAGGTGGCGGTTAAGTTCGGGAGAGTCAGAATTGATCGAAGTGATGACCCCGTTACGCGTCAGGATGGCTGCATTGTAGGCGGTAGAGTAATAGACCTCAAATTTGTAGGCCCACCAGTCCGAAAACACGGAAGCCATGGCGCCAAAGGCGGCTAGCTCTGGCGCCACCTTGAAGCCTTCGTTGACGTGCTGAAAAACAACGCGCTGGATGCCAAAGTCTTTCAGCACGCGCAGGAGCATAAGGATTTCGTCGGCGCGGTAGGAATGGCAGTGGATGAGGATATTACCGCGGAGGATGTCTGCCAGTACTTCGAGGCGGGCGTCGTAGGGTGGGGGTACAGCTCGGGGATTGCGGCGGCGTTCCTGCTCGTAGCGGTCCCAGGCTTCTCGATAGCGTTGCGCTTTGTGAAACGCATCGCGGATGATGAATTCAACCCCCATGCGGGAAAGGGGCGGCACGTTGCTGTTACGGCCGTGCACGCGCGTAGGGTTTTCGCCTAAGGCAAACTTGATCGTCCGAGGGGCCCCCTCCATGCGGAGGGCATCCGGATCGGTCTCGCCGTAGCGATGCTTGATCGTAACGTTTTGTCCGCCGATCACGTTGGCCGAGCCGTGCATAACATGGGAAACAGTTACACCGCCGGCCAGTGCACGGTATAGGCGGATGTCGTAGGGATCCAGTACGTCGCCTACGCGCACCTCGGCCGTGACCGGATTGGTGGCTTCATTGACATTGGAGATCGCAATATGCGAATGGGCATCGATAATGCCAGGCATGACATAGAGTCCTGTGGCATCGATTACCTCAATGCCAGGCGGTGCTTCAAGACGCTGCCCAATCGCAGCGATTTTACCATTACGAATCAAAATATCGGTATTCGCAAGGGTACCTTGGGTAATGGTAAGTACCGTACCGTTGCGAATGAGCAGGTCACCTTTGCGCTGCGCATAAGCAGGGAGGGCAACAAGCACGGCCCATAATCCCAGTGCAAGGACCAATTTTCTACGCATAGTGCAAAACAAGTTTACCTTCGTGGCGGTTCGGTTCGTTGGCAGCGAAGCGGTAGGGACCCATAGCCGGGAACGTCGATGCTTCCCTCCGCGGTTTGTCCGGTCAGGGTTAGGCGTGCTGTTACATGGCCAAACGCGCTTGTAAAGAAGCCAAACGACAGCTGTTGGCCCTGCAGCCGGAGGTTTTCCAGGGTGGCTGGTTGCGGTAAAGCGCTACTGGAGAGGGTACCGCTTCCCTGGTGGATGCGTAGGGTACCGTCAACGGGCCCATCTGGTGAGCTGACGGTGCACGTCCAGCTACCATCGGCAACCGGTGCTGGCGTTTCAGGTGAGGGACGCTGGGTTTCAGCTTGAGGCCCTTGGATCTCGAAGCGTTCTCCCGCTACAAAAACGTAGCGAATGCGTGTTTTTTCGTCAAACAGAGGGCCATCGGTTATAACCAGATTGGCCAGTTTCCCAGGCTCGACGGTCCCGACAGCTTGGTCTATACCCAGCAGCCGTGCCGCATCGATGGTCAAGGCCGCCAAGGCTGCCTCTTCCGGTAATCCGTATTTAACGAGAGTGCGCAAATGGGTAGCAATCTTTTTCGGGTCTACGTCGCGCGTTGCAAATCCAAAACGCAAACCCGCTGCGTGCAAACGCCCAGCCGTCTCATAGTATTTGATGCGTTCTAGGGCTTGGCGTGCTTTAAGGTTTTGTAATTCGGCTTCGGTATTGCGATAATCTGCAACGCGTAAATTTGGACGATACTGTGCTGCTAAGGAGTCATCGGAGGGTAATTTGGCTTTGTTTGCTGTATCGCGCGGTGCTTCTGGGAGATCGAGGGTAAGAAATAAGGGTACATTTGTATGGCGTAACTTTTCGATCACGTCGAAACTACCGGCCAAACCGGCCAGCGCAAGAGGGAAGTTCAACTCCTGATGGAGGGCCAAAACGCGGTGGAGATCCAGAGCGTCTTCTGTATAGAAGTACACTGGTTTTTGGCCTTCAAGTACGGAAAAGAAAGCGGCATGCACAGCGTCGTAGGGAGGTGGCTCCAAGCCTGAGGGGTTGGTTGCATACAGGCTATTGAGGCGGTGCCGGCGTGCTGCTTCACGATAAAGTTGGCGGAAGCGTGCCAGCACAGCCATGTCGGTTGCGGGATAGACGCCGCGGGCAGGTTCAAGCTGGGCAAAGAGGGAAACATCGTGGCGGTAAATCATTTCGTCTGCCGACGTCCCGCGGAGAAAGATGAAAGCGCCTCGCCCCGCAAGCATACCTTCTCGGGGTACTACGTGCGCCATCGTAAAGCCTGCGCGTCGCAGCTGCTCTACAGCGGGATCATCGGGCTTAAGCAGCAGGCGCACGTCGCGTTCAGGGGTTATGCCTGCGCGTTCGGCAGGGGGATTGCCCGGGTTTGCCGGACGCTGGGCACTTTGCCGGGACTCGTCGTCGCGTTTAGGGGCTGGAATGCCTACGTGAGAAAGCCCGTCAATAAACCCTGCATATACGACCAGCGAGTCGCCTTGGATAACAAACGCATCGGAGGGCACCCTGACGTTAGGGCCTACCGCTTCGATCAGGCCATTGCGCAAGACCACAGTTCCTCGAGGAATGATATGGCCTGGCGCCACCACAATGCGTGCTTGCGTAATGGCATAGGTGCGGGTTACGCTTGGAAGCGGTGAAGCGGATTCTGCAGGCCGATTTTGCGCTTGCAATGCATTCGGAAGCGCTACCAAAAAGATCCCAAGCCAAAAAGTTCGTAGCGGCATAGCGGCAGTCTTTTATGCGCAAGAGCTAAACAGCACACAGCTGCTAAAATATACAGTCTCGTGCGCAGTTTGTCTATACAGAACCGAGAGGTCAATAAAGACTACGAAAGTATACGTAGTGCATTACCTTGTTCGAAGCATGAAAAATTTCTGTTTTTGTTTGACGTCTTATGTAATGGATTTTACTTCGAAACCCTTCTTTCAAAGATTCGTTTACAAGCTAAACATAATGTTGCAAATTTTATGTAGAGGTACGCCATGTATAGCACTAAGGGAATTGACGCGGTAGCGACGATCACAGAATTGCGTTCGAAGACTTCAGAGCTGGTAGAGCATGCCAAAGGGATTGAGCGGGGCATTCTCATCCAGAAGAACAATGAGCCGTATGCTGTACTTATCAGCTATGAGCTGTATCTGAAACTTCTGGGAGAGCAAGTAGCTGCTGCACCAGCCCCGACGCGTCGTCGCCGGACGCGAAAGGCTACAAGTGAGGGAGAAGCGGCCTAAGCGTAATTTTTTAGCGCATTGCCAGAAGTTGCTTTAAGGTTTCCACACGGGCTAGCATGGCCTCTCGGTTCATGTTTTGAAGTGATTCAGGTAGCAGGGCGCGGCTGGTGCATTCCAGCGCAGCCACAAGGGTTTGTAATTCAACCTCCAGGGGGTAAGTAGGCGGTAAGAAATCGTCTACTACCTCCTGGAGTATGTGTGGTGTCACTTCCTCAAGACCTTGGGCAGCGGCGCGAAATTTGGCACGGGTTAACAGCGCCTCCAGTTCAGCACCGCTGAAGGCCCGTTCCCCATAGCGGAGTGCCGTAGGTATGGCTTCAAGGGACAGGTTGATCTCCATACGACGTAACATAACCTCAAGGAGTTCGTCCCGTTCTTCCTGAGAGGAAGGATAAAAAAGCGCCAGATGTTCTTCAGCGCGTCCTTGGCGCTTGAGATCAATAGGCATAAGGTCAGGTCTTGCCGTAAGTAAGAAGAACAGAATGCGGCCACGGTGGGCCGGATTGCTCATAAACGAAGCAATTTGGGCAAATACGCGTTTGGATACCCCGGAGTCGCCTTCTGCCTCACGATGGCCTAAGGCAGCATCCGCCTCGTCGATCATGACCGCTACGGGCGTCATGGCTTCAAGCAGGTTGAGTATCTTTTCTAAGTTGCCCTCGGTTACTCCCTGCCACTGAGAGCGAAAGTTTTTGAGCCGGACCATAGGAATGCCAATCTCTCCAGCAAAACAAGTGATGAGAAACGTCTTGCCGGTGCCGACCGGTCCGGTCACTAAGTAGCCCATAGGGAGCACGTCGTAGCGACCTTGGCGAAGCGCTTGGGCTGCTGCGCGTAGGTGGGCTTTAGCCCGGCGATGTCCAGCCACCATGTCGAGCGTGTAGTTCGTTTCGATGAACTCCAAAAGCCCATAGGCTTCGGCTTCAATGAAGGCTTTTTTGAGCGCCACCAAACGTTCAAAGGTCAGTGGCGTATGGTTCTCCAACACATCAGCCAAAATGGTGCGCAACTGAATCAAGTTGAGTCCTGCCGTGTGGTGGGCCAGTACAGCAGGCGACAACTCAGAGTGCGCCAGAAACGCCTCGAGCTGGCTCTCCAGATAAGTTTCGATGAAGCGCTTTCGGGTGTTTTCATCGGGCAAAGGCAGCCGCAGCGCGGCCGTGTAGGGATTCTGCACTAACTGACGGTGCAAATCGGTCAGGTTCTCCGTAATTAAGCATAGCGTAAAGTCACTTTGGAGGAGGAGTGGATCGTGTGACCATTTGAGTAGAAAAACCAGCGCATCGCGGTCCTCGCTGCTTGCAAAAGCCCCTTCTGCAGCCGGCACAATGGTTTCAGCATAGTCGATGATGCAGGCGATGCGGCGGCCTTCGGCCAGGCGCAGTCGAAAGTACCGCTCCAGCAGCGTAAAGACCCGCACCGGGTCGCGAGGAAGCTGTCGGGCGTAGCCGGTGCCGTAGAGCTGATCAAAACCTTCCAGCGCGCGAAGAAAGTCCTCGCGTGTAGCCGCACTGGCAAATTGCAAGCCTGTCGAGCGGTCATAAAAAAGCACCAAATCGCGAGGAGCAAATAAATCGTCTCGTAAAAAGTCTCGCAGCGAGACGTAGCGAAAGCTATTCGCTTCTGGTAGTGGAATTAAATCGCGCACGTTGCCGTGCAAGATGAACTGGTTTGTCGTTTTGGTAAAGTAACGGCGTGCCAATTCCTGCACCCATTCAGGATACAAATGAAGCAGTGCATCTGCGCTTGCTGGGGTTAGGGTGTTCATGGTAGTAATAGGCTGGCGGGAGGTATGCTGCTTACGATCAAACCAAAAAAGCTGATTCAAAAAAAAAGCCCTCTCCTGGAGATAAGGAGAGGGCGTACAGCTTGAAGGTTCTTGCGTTTCTTAGGCAATGGTGATTTCAGGATTTAGGTATACGTCTTGGATCGCGTGAAGCAAGGCGACGCCTTCCCGCATGGGGCGTTGGAACGCTTTGCGTCCTGAGATGAGGCCCATGCCTCCAGCACGTTTGTTGATTACGGCTGTGCGTACGGCTTCCCGCAGGTCGTCTTTGCCCTTAGATCCGCCGCCGGAGTTGATCAGACCGCAGCGGCCCATGTAGCAATTGGCGACCTGGTAGCGTGTTAGGTCGATGGGGTGCTCGGTAGTCAATTCGGTGTAGATACGTTCATCTAACTTACCGTAGCTCGAGTTACCGGTATTGAGGGCTTTATAGCCGCCGTTGTGGGTAGGCTGCTTTTGCTTGATGATGTCCGCTTCGATGGTTACACCCAGATGATTGGCTTGGCCGGTAAGGTCGGCCGCCGTTTCGTGGTTGACGCCGTTGACCTTGAAGGCGTTGTTACGCAGATAGCACCACAAAATGGTAACCATCCCCAGTTCATGGGCATACGAAAACGCTTCACTGACTTCCTGAAGCTGGCGACGCGATTCTGGCGAACCAAAGTAGACCGTGGCACCTACGCCTAGACAGCCCATGTTCCAGGCGTCTTTTACGCGAGCAAACAGAATCTGGTCGTAAGAATTCGGGTAGGTGAGCAGCTCGTTGTGGTTGAGCTTCAAAATGAAAGGAATTTTGTGGGCGTATTTGCGGGCAACCGCACCTAGCACGCCAAACGTGGTGGCTACTGCATTGCAACCGCCTTCAATAGCTAGCCGGACGATGTTTTCAGGATCAAAATATTCCGGATTTTTGGCAAAACTGGCCCCTGCGCTGTGCTCAATACCCTGATCGACCGGCAAAATCGACAGGTAGCCCGTGCCGGCAAGCCGACCTGTATTGAACAACTCCTGCATGGCGCGCAGCACCCGCGGATTGCGGTCCGAATCCTTCCAAACACGGTCGACAAAATCCGGGCCGGGCAAATGCAGCATTTCTTTAGGGATTGTGCTACACCGGTGCTCGAGCAAGTATGCGGCTTCGTCGCCTAACAATTCGGCAATACGGGACGTTGTGACCTCAACCATGACAGCTTTAAGATGGTTTGTGTTCGATGTTGATTGACGACAAACATAATACCCAGAAAGGGATAAAAACGATTCCTCAGGCAAGCTCCTTCACGAAGCCCCCGTGAAGGAATGCGCTTTCGGCCGTGCGCGTTAGCTGAGCAGGACTTCCGAAGGGAGTCTTTCAGGGGCTTGTAGGGCCTCGGGCAGCCAGGAGGCCAGAAGGGGTGCGAAAAGCAAGCCGCGTGAACCCAGCGCTGAAAAAAGCCAAATGCGCCGACGGTTGGGGAGTGGGCTAAGTACCGGCAAGGGTTGTAAGGGGCGAATAACGCGTACGCCCACCCAGGCTGCTTGACAGGTTGCCTCTGCTATAGCCGGTACCCATTGCGCGGCTTGTTCTTGCAGCCAGCGGCTTTGGGCTGGTGAGGGATCTAAACTGGAGAAGCTAAGCTCATACGAACTGCCCACGTGCACATAATTTGACCCAAAGACGAGATGAACGTTGGCCACAACGGGTGGCAGTTTGTGTAGGACTGGGGGGCTACTGAGCGCGATGGCTTGTCCTTTTACGCCCTGCAAGGGCAGGCGTGCCAGTTCTGGATGACGAACGTAGCCATAGCCTGGCGAAAGTATAACGTAGTCAAAGGCATAGGCCGCCCCATCGGCTGCTTGTAGGACGACTTCGGTTGTCGTCTCGTGCCAGTCGATGATGGTTATTGGCCGGTGTACGGGTACGCCAGATTGGGCCAGTAAGCTTTGGATTAAGTGGGCCACAGAAACCCGTTTGCCCTGAGGGATCCAAAGGGCCCCATAGGGAGCCTGCACTTGCGGGAAATGGTCGCCGACGGCTTCAGGGGCAAGCCAGGAGGCCCACTGTGGGAAGAGGCGTGCTGCTTCCTGAAAATCTCTATGTTGTCGTGGTTCGAAAGCCACGCGGAGGAGGCCGTTCTGTACCGGAACGGCGGTGACCTCCAGGAGATGATTCAGTGCCCGGAGCGCTTCGTCATGATGCCAGTTTGGCCGTGCCCGTCGCGTCATGAGTGGATGAACTAGCCCGCTTTGAGCGCGAAGGACGTCGGCTCCAGGCTCAGTAGCCTCAAAGACGGTTACCGTGGCATAAGGGGCAAGGGCAAAGGCGGCACATGCGCCGGCAAGTCCGGCGCCCACAATAGCAATCTTGGGTGAAGCTTGCATGATTTTCCTACTTCTATCGAACTCTCGACAGGGGCGACGTTATACCTTATCAAGGTGTCTTCTATCCGAAAAAAGGTTTTGCATACGCCATGGCGCAACGACCGGTTTGCATCGTAGGCGGCGGTGTAATTGGCCTGGCCATTGGCTGGGAGCTGGCCCGTCAGGGAAAGGCGGTATTGCTGCTTGAGCGCGACCGGGTAGGGCGTGCAGCTTCATGGGCTTCGGCGGGCATGCTGGCCCCTGATGCGGAGATTCAGTTTGAGGAGCCTGAGCTTTACCAGTTCAGCAAAGAAAGTCTTCGGCGCTGGCCCGACTATGCGCAGGCGCTCGAAGCGGCCAGCGGTCTTTCCGTTGACCTGCGCACAGAAGGGGCGCTTATGGTAGCACCGGATCGTGACGGTGCTGAAGCCTACCGTCGCATTTATCGCTTTGCCAAAGAACAAGGGCTCAAGGTTGCGTGGCTGAATGGCGAGGAAGCCTTGGCACTGGAACCGTTTTTAGCACCACGGCTGGTAGGGGCCATTCATGCGCCGGAGACTTACCAAGTAGATAACCGGCGACTCGTCGAGGCTTTGCGTATCGCTTTTGAAAAAGCCGGGGGGCAGATCCGTGAGCAGACAGCGGTGGTTGCCGTTGAGCCGGATGCCAGGCGGCCTGCGGTACGTACGGCTAAGGGAGAACGCATGGAAGCGGAGGTAGTGATCTTAGCTGCCGGCGCCTGGTCAGGTGAAATTGAAGGGCTGGGCTGGAAGCCGCCGCTGCGACCTGTTAAAGGACAAGTCATTGTGCTGACCATGGAGCCTCCATTTGGGCTGCGTTACGTGGTGCGGGGGCCAGACGCCTACCTGGTGCCTAAGCGGGATGGGCGGCTGATTGTAGGGGCAACCATGGAAGAAATGGGTTTTGACACGCAGGTTACGGCCGGAGGGCTCTACCGTTTACTGGAGGGCGCGTGGGAACTGGTTCCGGGTATCTATGATCTGCCCGTACAAGAGATTTTGGCCGGACTTCGACCGGGCACGCGGGATAACCGCCCCTTGTTGGGGTATGGGGCACCGGGTATTGTACTGGCTACCGGACACTACCGCCACGGCATCCTCTTGACGCCAATTACTGCTCAGGAAATTGCCCGCCTGGTGCTGACGGGTGAAACCTCCGACTGGTTGACCCCGTTTTCCCCAGAGCGATTCCTACCGGCTTCTGAAGCCTTGCCATGAACGCCCTAACCGAATCGACGGCCATTGTCCTAAACGGCGAACCCTACGCGGTGCCGCCAGGAATTTCTGTAGCAGACCTGTTGCGACAATTGGAAATTGATCCCGAGGCGGCGCGGGGTATTGCAGTGGCCGTTAATGAGGAAGTGGTGCGGCGCACGCAATGGGCTGAGGTGCGCCTAAACGCCGGTGATCGGGTTGAACTGGTAACAGCCCGTCAAGGCGGATAACCTTTTAGGGTCATGAACGCTGCGCAAATTGATGGAGCATTGCTGCACGTGGCCGACGAGCCGCTGCGCATTGGACCTTTGGAGCTGCGCTCACGGTTGCTAATGGGCTCCAGCGGCTATCCAAACGTGCAGACGATGCTGGAGGCCCTTAAGGCTGCCGACGCCGAGCTGGTAACCGTGGCGATTCGCCGCATTAACCTTAGAGACCGCTCCGAAGAAAGCCTGCTTGCCCTGCTTGAGCGTCACGGCTATACCGTGCTGCCCAATACAGCCGGTTGTTATACAGCCCGCGAGGCGGTTTTGGTTGCCGAATTGGCCCGCGAAGCCTTAGAGACCAATTTGATTAAGCTTGAAGTAATTGGCGACGACGAAACGCTGCTCCCGGATGTGGAACAGCTTCTAAAGGCAGCGCGGGAGCTTATCGAACGTGATTTTGTCGTGTTGGCCTATACCAACGATGATCCCATTACCTGCCGCAAGCTGGCCGATCTGGGTTGCGCAGCTGTCATGCCTTTGGCCTCGCCCATTGGAAGCGGCATGGGTCTGGTCAACCCCTACAACCTGCATCTGATTCGCGAGCTGATCGATGAGGTGCCGTTGATTGTAGATGCAGGGATTGGCACGGCCAGCGATGCCGCTATGGCTATGGAGTTGGGCTACGATGGGGTATTGGTCAATTCGGCCATTTCTCAGGCTGAGCATCCGGTGCTTATGGCCCGTGCGGTTCGTCATGCCGTCGAAGCTGGACGACTGGCTTTCAAGGCAGGGCGTATGCCGCGGCGTTTCTATGCGCGTCCCTCTTCGCCCATGGAGGGACGCGTAGGGCACTAACGCAAATGCAAGGTTTGCTGCCTCGCCTGTTGTTGATTGCCGATCGGTTCACAGACCCAGAGCAAGCCGATCGGATGCAACAGGCTGTTGCCGCTGGAGTTACCTGGGTGCAGCTTCGTGACCATGCCGTCGATGTTTTGACTTTTGCACGGGCTGCTGCAGAATGGGTACGTAGGTTGCGCAGGCTCCGGCCCGAAGTGCTTATTACCGTCAACACGCATGTGCGGGTTGCTCAGCAACTGGGCCTTGGCGTGCACGTTGGCTGGCGCGGTCCTTCGGTAAGCGAAGTGCGGCGCCAGCTTGGGCCTCAGGTGCTTTTGGGCTACTCAGCGCACGACGTAAGGTCGGCCCAACAGGCGGCTTTCGAAGGGGCCGATTATGTGGTGTTTAGTCCAGTTTTTGCTACACGTAGCAAACCAGAAGTTCCACCTGCTGGACTGGAGGCCTTAAAAACGGTCTGCCAGAGCGTATCCATCCCAGTGCTGGCATTGGGAGGGATCCGTCCCGAACGGGTGCCAGCCTGTTTGCAGCAGGGCGCTTATGGGGTCGCTGTCGTATCGGCTATCTTGAATGCTTCAGATCCCAAAGAAGCTACAAGGCGTTTTTTACGTATCCTTAAAAATTCTGGTGAACCACGATGGCTTCAGAAAAACGACCGCTTCCGCCTGTAGCCCTTACGATTGCGGGAAGCGACTCGGGTGGCGGAGCTGGTATTCAAGCCGATATTAAGGCCATGCAGGCCAACGGGGTGTTTGCTGCCTCGGTCATTACCGCCATTACGGCCCAAAACACCAAGGCCGTTACCGCTGCCCTTGAGCTGCCGTTAGACTTGATCGAAGCGCAAATTGATGCCGTGTGCGAAGACCTGCCCGTTGTCGCTACCAAGACGGGGATGCTGTCTTCAGCCGCCATCATCGAGCTCGTTGCCCGAAAGGTGGAAGCCTGGAAACTGCGTCCGCTGGTGGTCGATCCGGTCATGATTTCTAAAAGTGGTTATCCACTTTTGCGGCCTGATGCGATCGCCACCCTTCGAGAGCGGTTGCTGCCCCTGGCTACGCTGGTCACTCCTAACGCGCATGAAGCCGCACACTTGACAGGTGTAAAAATCCAAACGGTAGACGACTTATACGAGGCGGCTCGACGCTTGAAAGCCCTAGGTCCCGAGGCCGTTCTGGTCAAAGGTGGGCATCTAACGCAGACAACCGAAGCCGTCGATGTGCTCTACGACGGACAGCATTTTGAGGTTTTTCGGGCGCCACGCATCGATACGCCGCATACGCACGGAACCGGTTGCACCTATGCTTCGGCCATTGCCGCCAACCTGGCCCGAGGTTTCTCACTCATAGAAGCTGTACATCGGGCCAAGCAGTACGTGACCGAAGCCATTCGCCATGCGTTACCTCTTGGCAGCGGTCATGGCCCAACCCATCATTTCTATTTTCTGGAAGACTTCAACGGTTTTCCTATTGGCTCGGCAGAACCTGCCCTGCATGGTCGCGTATAACGCGATGCATTTTCACAGCCGGCTGCTTGCACGCTTAGGCGTGCACCGTGTATTTTAGCAAGCCATAATCGGTGTGCCCGTAGCTCAGCTGGACAGAGCGTCTGACTACGGATCAGAAGGTCGGGGGTTCGAATCCTCCCGGGCACGCCAGTAGCCCAGTCCATATTGGGGACTGGGCTTTTTTATTAGACCAACCGCCTAGCCCATTATGGCATCGCCGGTATTTCCGCGCAGTCAGGTTAGCACCTTGCTGCGCCAAGCCCGCAGGGCACATGCCCAAAGCCGATTTGCTGAGGCAGCGCAGCACTACCTGGCTGCTGCCCGACTGCTTTCCAAGCATTCTGACAAGCAGGCTGCAGCCTACCTGGAAGCAGCGCATGCACTGCGTTTGGTAGGCCGTTTTCGGCAAGCGCTCCGGCTTTATATCCGGGTACAAACGCTGGCGCATCAAGTGGGAGATGCGGCGCTCAGCATAGATGCCCGTGTGGGCGAAGGGATGGCCCGGAGAGCCTTAGGCGATCTTCAAGCTGCCATTGCCTGCTTTCGGGAGGCGCTGGCTTACTATCAGGCACACAAGGATACCGAAGGCTATGGCTATACACTTTGGAGTTTGGGTGGCGCCTTGCGTCTAAGCGGCAATTTTGAGGAGGCGCGGGATTGTCTGCTTGCGGCACTGGAGATCTTTCAAGCCGATGAACCCTCGGCGGCCGAAGGCTACGTCCGCTGTGCGTTGGGCGGCCTAAGCCGCATGCGGGGGGAATATGACGCCTCGCTGGCCTATTACCAGAAGGCCGAGCACATCCTAACGGCCTGCCGCGATCTGTTCGGACGTGCTTATGCCGCCTGTGGCATCGCCAATGCTTACCGCATGCTAGGCAAGGTGGAGAAGGCCCACCACTACTTTGCGCAAGCCCAGCAGCGCTACCAGCAAATCGGAGACCGGGTTAGCTATGCGTACACGCTCTGGGGGGAAGGGACGTTGTTTAAGGTTACGCATCGGCAGTCGCAGGCCCGCGAGCGGTTCCGGCAGGCGCTGCAGCTTTTTCGGGCTACAGGCGACGACCGAGGGATTGCCTATGCCTATACAGGATTGGCCGAGCTGCTGCTTTTAGAAGGCCGCGCACCCCAACGGGCACAACGCTACTTAGAGGCGGCACGCGATCGGGCCGGACGTCATGGCTATACCTTTGAACGGTTGCATGCCGAACTGCTGCTGCACCTTTCAGGTCTAAAGCCTGCCGATCAGGGGCTCGAGGCATTTAAAGCGGCCTATCGACAATGTGGCTCGCAATGGTTGGAATACACTGCAGGCACGTTGCCTTTGAACATTCCTTAGACGAGCCAGCCGATGGCACGTTCTACAGCCCGTCTCCAGTTTTGGTAAAGGTGTTCGCGTAGGGTGGCGTCCATACGGGGTTCCCAGCGCCGGTCGTAGGTGCAGAGGGCACGTACCTTACTCAGGTCAGACCAGAATCCGACGGCCAACCCAGCAGCAAAGGCAGCTCCTAAAGCCGTGGCTTCAACAAGCGCAGAACGCAACACGGGCAAGTTCAATATATCGGCCTGAAATTGCATGAGTAGGGCATTGCGTACCATGCCGCCGTCGACTTTGAGCATCCGAGGACTTATGCCAGCGTCGCGGCTCATGGCTTCCACCACATCGCGCGTCTGGTAGGCAGTAGCCTCAAGGGCAGCCCGGCACAGGTGTTCTTTGCGGACGTAACGGGTGAGTCCAATCACCAGCCCCCGAGCATCGCTACGCCAGTACGGAGCAAAAAGACCCGAAAATGCAGGCACAATGTAGACACCGCCGTTATCGGGTACGCACTGGGCTAAGGTTTCGATTTCGGCTGCTTCGTTAAAAAAGCCTAAATTGTCCCGTAGCCATTGTACTAAAGCTCCGGCAATGGCTACGGATCCTTCCAGCGCATACGTAGCAGGCTGGTTGCCCAACTGATAAGCGACGGTGGTGAGCAATCCCTGCTGAGAGTGTACGGGTTGGGTTCCAGTATGAAGGAGTAAAAAGCAACCTGTGCCGTAAGTATTTTTGAGCTCGCCCGGTTCAAAGCAGGCTTGTCCTACCAGCGCAGCCTGCTGATCGCCCAGGGCTGCTGCAACAGGGACTTCTGCGCCAAGCAGGCCGTCTTTCCGGGTGTATCCCCAGGGTTCTGGTGCACTGGAAGGAACGATGCGGGGTAGCATCTCCCGAGGAATGTCCAAGACGCGCAAAATGCTTTCGTCCCAATCCAGCGTATGCAGATTCATGAGAAGGGTGCGGCTGGCATTGGTCACGTCGGTTACGTGCACGCCGCCTTGGGGGCCGCCAGTGAGATTCCAGATGAGCCAGCTTTCAATGGTGCCGCACAGCGCCTGGCCCTTTCGGGCTGCACCTTCAAGTCCTGGAATGTGGTCGAGGAGCCAGCGCAGCTTAGGACCTGAGAAATAGGGGGAAAGGGGAAGGCCGGTTTGCGCCCGAAAACGATCTAGTCCTCCCTCACGGGCCAGCTTTTGGCAGAGCGCATCAGTACGCGTGTCTTGCCAGACAATGGCAGGGGCGTAGGGTTGGCCAGTTTTTCGATCCCAGACGACAAGGGTTTCGCGCTGGTTCGCAATGCCAACGGCAGCGACTTCTTGGCCTTTGATGCCGGCCTGAGCCAGCGCTTTATGGAGGACAGCCTGTGTGTTTTGCCAAATTTCCAGGGGATCGTGTTCTACCCAACCCGGCTGCGGGTAGTGCTGCGCATGTTCTTGTTGGGCCAGACCAACAAGCTGCGCGGCGCGATCGAAAATCAAGCAGCGGGTGCTTGTGGTGCCCTGGTCGATCGCAAGGATGTAGCCTCGCCCCATGGTTGCGTTTAGGTTAGCAGGTAATAGAGGATCGTGACCGCCAGCATGCCTGCAAGTCCTTGCAATAGGGTAGCCAGCGAAAAGGTGCGCAGGGCCGTGGCCGTTTCCATACCCGAAAACTGGGCAACGACCCAAAAATAGCTATCATTAAGGTGCGAAACTACCATCGCGCCGGCCCCAATAGCCAAAACGACCAAAACGCGAGCCAGCTCAGACGTCAGTTCCATTATGGGCAACAACGGAACCATCAAGGCCGAAGTGGTAATCAGTGCAACGGTCGATGAGCCTTGGGCACTTTTAAGGGCTGCAGCAATCAGAAAGGGGATCCAAAGTCCTAAAGGATGGGCTGCTAGCGCAGCGCCCAAATGGTCTCCTAACCCTGTAGCCTGGAGTACGTGACCCAGCGCTCCGCCGGCACCCGTAATCAGTAAGATGCTTCCGGCTTGGGTAAGGCCGTCGGCAATCCAGCGTTGCTGTCGCACTTCGCCAGGAGGCGCCTTTAGGGTTAAGGCTAAGAGTACCCCTATGAGTAAGGCGATTGCGGGATGGCCGATAAAATCCAGGATGGCGGGCACAAAACCTTTTTCTGGAGTCCCTCCAGCAGCGAGAGCGATCGACCGTAACGCGATGAGCATCACGGGCAGGGCAATCGGGATGAAGGCTTGTAAGGGCGACGTTGGCGTGGCTACAGGGGCTACAGGGTTCACCGGCATTTCAGCCGAAAAACGTGCCGCGTAACGATGGGCCCAGAGCAAGCCAACAGCAGCTGTGGGGAGGGAAACGAGCATGCCTAAAAGAAGCACCAGGCCAACGTCAGCCCCTAAGGTGGCCGCAGCTGCTAAGGGGCCCGGCGTTGGCGGCACAAAAACATGGGTTGCATAGAGGCCAGTGGCCAGTGCCACTGCTAGAAGCGGAATACTATAGCCTGTTTGTTGACGCAGTGCCTGAAGTAAAGGGGCCATTAGCACAAAGCCTGCGTCGCAAAAGACCGGGATGGCGATCATCCACCCGCCAAGCGATAGGGCTAAGGGAGCCCGGGTCAGTCCGACTTGGTGCAGCAGGTAATGGGCTAAAGTGCGTGCACCGCCGCTTCGCTCAAGGGAAGTGCCCAGCACTGCCCCTAAGGCAATGACCAGGCCAATGCGTTCTATTGTATCTCCAAATCCTGCAATGAAATGCTTTACAAGCTCTGGGGCCCTTAGACCCCCGGCAAACCCTACAGCCAGACCGGTAAGCAAAAGCGCCAGAAAGGGGTGCACGCGAAAGCGGGCAATACTTACAATCAGCGCAACAAAAAGGAACAGCAACACCAGCAATAACATGGCCAAGCCCTTTTTTGGGCCTAAGCTAAGGCAATAGCCTGAAGTGTTGCCACATTGCAAGATTTAAGACAATAGTTTAATGGTCTAGATTTTTTTGCTGAAAGCCATGAACAAAGGGGGACTGCAATTTCTACATTACATTGTTCAGATCTGAGAGGGGGAAATGTGTGTTGTGGCGGATGCCGATTGCGGGCAGCTCGACAAGCGTACCATTGCCTCTTGTCGATTGAGAACATCTCGCCACAGACAGGCCAAAGCTTGGAAAGTTCGCCGCTGATCCTAGCTAGGATAAGGGCTTGGTTCTTTTGTTTCAGCCTCCAGCTTTTTTCAGCTTGCAAGTATAGATCGAAAGGCCCTATCATTAGAACGGCCGAAAGCGCTTTTAGTGTCTATGAATCGCAAAGTTGTATCGAACAGGGGTTGGTTAGGTTGGATTGAGCGCTCGGGCAATGCATTGCCTGATCCAGTGAGCCTGTTTTTGCTGCTCATTGGGCTTGTGATGGGGCTATCAGCTTTGCTCTCAACTTTGGGTGTTGAAGCCACGCACCCGGGTACAGGCGAGGTAATCCGGGTGCAAAACCTTTTCTCTGCTGAACTCATCCGTCGGCTGCTAACTGAGATGCCCCGTACCTTTGCAGGTTTTCCTCCGTTGGGACTTGTGCTTGTGGTCATGTTGGGCATCGGTGTGGCAGACAAAACCGGGCTCATTGCGGCTGCGCTTCGGGGTGTGCTGCGTCGTGTGCCCTCTAAGCTGCTTTCGGCGGCTGTAGTTTTTGTAGGCATCATGTCCTCATTGGCCGTAGATGCCGGCTATGTGGTGGTTGTGCCCTTGGGTGCGTTTGTTTTTTGGGCTGCAGGGCGCCATCCCCTAGCCGGATTAGCAGCAGCATTTGCAGGGGTCTCGGGCGCGTTTTCAGCAAACCTACTCCTAACTTCACTCGACCCACTCTTAGCCGGTTTTACCCAGTCGGCCGCTCAGCTGATCGATCCGAACTATATCGTGCGTGAGACGGCTAACTATTACTTCATTGTTGCGCTTACGCCTGTGTTGACCTTGGTGGGCATGGCCGTGACCGAATGGATTGTCGAACCCCGTTTGGGGGTCTACCGGGGTGAGGCTGAGGTGGCTGATTTGCCTACGGAACTCAGTTCAGAAGAGCGACGCGGTTTGCGTTGGGCTGGTGTGGCCCTTTTAGGCGTACTTGGGCTCATCGGTCTTTTGGTGCTGCCCTCTGGAGCACCCCTTCGGGGTGAAGACGGCTCGCTCACGCCGTTTTACAGCAGCATTGTAGCTCTTATGTTCCTCTTTTTTCTGATTCCAGGGCTTGCTTACGGCATTGCTACGGGTCGCATTAAAAGCGACCGAGATGCTGTGCGCATGTCTTCGGAAGCCATGGCCGATATGGCGCTCTACATTGTGCTCGCTTTTGCTGCGGCACACTTTATTGCGGCGTTCAACTGGTCCAACCTAGGCGCCATTTTGGCCATTAAAGGTGCTGAGTTGCTTAAAAGCCTGGGTCTTAGCGATGTACCGCTGCTTTTGGGCTTAATCTTGGTTTCGGCTTTCATTAATCTCTTTATCGGTAGTGCCAGCGCCAAGTGGGCATTACTGGCGCCGATTTTTGTACCCATGTTCATGCTTTTGGGCTTTTCGCCGGAATTGGTGCAGATGGCTTATCGCGTGGGCGATTCCGCTACGAACATCATCACGCCCCTGCTGCCATATTTCCCGCTTATCCTTACGTTTGCGCTGCGCTATGACCGTTCGGCTGGCATCGGCACGCTCATTGCGCTTATGTTGCCCTATGCACTGGCTTTTCTTTTGGCCATGATGCTTGTGCTTGTTTTTTGGGTCCTTCTGGGCCTGCCACCGGGACCGGACATTCCGCTGCGCTATGACGTGAGCCGCTAAAAAACGGAGGATACGACCATGCGTGTGCTTCGATGGATCTGGCTGTTGCTTGTCCCCGTTAGCCTATGGGCGCAAGAGCGGGCAGGACTTACGCCTCTGGACGTGGCCCGACTGGAAGCGGTAACGGCGGCCGTGGTCTCTCCGGATGGCCGCTACGTGGCTTATACGGTTTCTGTACCGGCTGATCCTTTGAAGGAAAACCGTCCTGCAGCCACACACCTGTACGTTCGGGATCTCGTCTCGGGTAGAACCATCGCAAGCGTTACGCAGACGAGCGTCTCCAGCGTGGCCTTCCGTCCACAAGTGGGCACCGTCACTTTCCTAGCTGCTTTAGAAGCTAAGGAGCCGCGTAGTTTGTATGAGCTGGCCCTGGTAGAAGGAGCTGTGCCTGAACGTCTTTTGCAGCACGAGACGGCTATTTTAGACTATCAATGGGCGCCTGATGGAGAGCGCTTGGCCTTCATTGCAACGGAGCGCTTGGATACGCCCCGCACCTCGCTCCCCATTCGGCCTGTGTTTTACGAAGAGGCTCAGCCGCAACGGTTAGGCTTTGTGCATGACTTGCAATCAGGGCAATCGATACGGTTGGCCGCGGAAGGGTCGTTTTATCTGCTGGCCTGGAGTCCGGATGGACGACGCTTGGCCGCTTCGGTTGCTCCTACGCCGTTTGTGGACGATATGTACATGCAGCAGCGCGTGCACGTCTTTGATCCGAGCACCGGGGCAGTGCTATTACGCCTGGCTAATGAGGGCAAAATTGGGGCTATCCACTGGAGTCCAGACGGTCAGCATCTGGCACTCAAGGCGGCTGATCATCTGCACGATCCGATCGACGGTCGGCTTATGATTGCCCCCGTTCACGAAGGCGCCCGTCCGCAGAACGTCTGGCGTGATTTTGAAGGGCAATTTGAGCAGCTCCTGTGGAGCGACCCAGAGCAGCTATATGTGCTCGTTAGCGTAGGTGTCGAAAAAGGCCTGGCAGTGATCCGACCTGATGGAAGCGGCTTTCGATACCTGATTGCACCTGGCCTGGCCAACTGGATGAGTTTTGATCGCGCTTCAAATGGCACGGTCGTGTTGGTGGGCAATACAGCGCAGCACCCGAGCGAGCTCTACGTTTGGCACCCTGATCAGACGGTTCCGGAGCGGCTTACGGATCATAACCCGTGGCTGGCTCAGATACGGCTAGGTGAGCAGCGCGTGGTGCGTTACCGCACGCGTGACGGTGCCTATGAAATCGAAGCTATCTTGATGTTGCCCGTAAACTACCAAGCTGGCCAGCGGGTGCCCCTGATTGTGGTTGTGCATGGTGGACCGGAGGCCCACTATTCAAATGGCTGGCTGACGAGCTATTCCCTGCCGGGACAGATGGCCACCGGCCGAGGTTATGCGGTTTTTTACCCGAATTATCGAGGTTCTACAGGGCGCGGTCTGGCCTTTGCTATGAGCAGCCAGGCCGATTTGGCCGGAAAAGAATTTGACGACATTGTTGATGGGGTTGATTACTTGATTGCTCAGGGCATCGTGGATTCGGCGCGTGTGGGGGTTACGGGCGGTTCTTATGGCGGGTATGCCACAGCCTGGATGAGCACGCGCTATTCGCACCGGTTTGCGGCTGGAGTCATGTTCGTAGGGATCAGCAACAACCTCTCCAAGTGGGGCACAAGCGACATTCCGAATGAGCTATATCTCGTACATTCACGCACGCGCTTTTGGGAAAGCGACGCGAAATGGCTGGATTACCTACGGCGTAGCCCTGTTTATCATGTCGAGCAGGCGCGCACGCCGCTGCTCATTATCCATGGTGCTGAAGATACGCGGGTGCATCCGAGCCAGTCGCTGGAGCTGTACCGACACTTGAAGGTGCGTCGGCCAGAGGTGCCTGTACGGCTCATTCTGTATCCTGGCGAGGGGCATGGACTGCTGCGTTCAGCGGCACGTTTGGACTATAGCCTGCGTATGATGAGCTGGTTCGATCATTTCCTGTTGCGTGGAGAACGTGGGCTACCCTCGTTGGCGTTGCCTTCCGAACTAACAGAAGCCGCGTCACCCTAACATGCACTGCAGACGTGCAGCGACGCACGCGGTGGTGCTGTTTGGTTGGGGTTTACTAAAGCAGGCGTAGCTGCCAGGGCAGATTGCTTGCCGGGCAAGTTTGTGTGCTGATGCTGACCGATATCCTTAACCCAGCTCAGGCGACCAAAGTATCTACCAGGCTTATTGCACAGCTGCATGGTCTGAGCAGAGCTGATCGAAGAGGGTAAGCGGCAGGGGCTTGACAGATAGAGGAGAATGTGTTATACTGGAAACGTTTCCATTTTGGTGTTTTATTTTTTGGTTGAGAATGGAAACGTTTCTATTTTGATGAGATGGCAGTAACAATACGCGACGTAGCGCGCGAAGCAGGCGTAGCTATTGGGACTGTATCGCGCGTGTTTAACAACAGCGGTCCCGTTAAGGCCTCAACCCGAAAGCGGGTTGAAGAGGCGGCTCGTCGTTTGGGCTATGTGCCGCATGGCGCTGCGCGTAGCCTCATTACGCGGCGGACGCAGACGTTGGGCGTGTTGCTACCAGACCTTTACGGAGAGTTCTATTCAGAGCTCATTCGCGGCTTAGATCAACAAGCGCGGCGGCGGGGGTATCATCTACTGGTTTCGGGAATGCATGCTGAGGTGCGGGAAATTCGTGCCTTGGTACGGGCCATGCGGGGTCGTGTGGATGGCCTGATCCTAATGGGGCCGCATTTGGAATCGGCAATTTTAGCGGGATACCTGCCTGCAGGTGTGCCGGTCGTATTGATAGGGAATCGGGCGGATTTCCCTTGTGATACCGTACGGGTGGATAATGTAGGGGGAGCACGTAAGGCAGTGGAGCACCTTATTCGGCTAGGGCATCAACGTATCGCATTGCTGAGTGGACCTTTAACCAACCAGGAGGCCCGAGAGCGACGTGAAGGGTACCGTCAGGCACTTCAAGAGGCTGGCTTGGCGCTGCTTCCTACGTTAGAGCTGGAGGGCGACTTTACTGAAGCTTCAGGTTATGCCTTAGGAAAAAAATTGCTTGCACGTAGGCCCACGGCCGTCTTCGTATCAAACGACGCTATGGCAATAGGGCTACTGCGTTGGCTGCATGAGGTGGGGGTACGTGTGCCTGATCAACTGGCGCTGGTGGCCTTTGATGACATTCCGATGGCCCGCTATACGCGTCCGGCGCTGACCACAGTACACAGCCCCATTTATGAGCTCGGCGTTCAGGCAGTAGATCAGCTGCTTGAGGCCCTTAAAGAGGGTACGCAGCACCTGCCGCAAGAGGTGGTGTTGCCCGTGCACCTGGTAGTGCGGGAGTCATGCGGTGCTGGAGTGGATCGACTTCCCCCGATACCTTAATCCGTTCACCAACACTTCAGGAGGTCCTTCTATGAAAACAGCTACACTACTCAGCTTGCTTGGCCTCTGGGCATTGCAAGCTATGGCGCAGCCTGTGCGCACAGACATTTTGTGGGCCCGCGATGTAGCGGGCGCTGCGCTAACCCTCGACGGACGGCTCGATGAACCGGTCTGGCAACAAGCCGAAAGAATCGATTTGGTTTGGAATAACCCAACATTTTATGAACCCGGCGGTGGTTGGGATAACTTTTTTGACTCCTTTACAATCGAGCCTACCGATCCCGTCCAGGGTACGCTCTACCTACTTCGAGACGGTAATAAACTTTGGATTGGGCTGGTGGCGCAAGACAAGTCGATCGGTGGCGATCCGAGCAATGATTTCTTCCGGAATGATGGACTTATCGTGGCTATTTTAAACAAAAATCGACGTCAAACGGCCTACAGCGGCCCTCACTACACGAAAGATGTCAATGTCGATGAATTCTTCTTCACCTGGCGTGAAAGTAGTGCCCCGGGAGCGCTGCCTAAGTTGAATTTGGGAGGACGGGGTGGCGATCTGACTAGTGATCGGACCGTCTGGGATGGGGCTGCCACGGTTGACGGCACTTCGAACGACGATACGACAGAGGATGTGGGCTACACGTTGGAGCTGTGGATTGACCTCTCGAAACTGGGGTTCGACATGACGCAGCCAGAAGGAGATCACGTGCCCATCTCGTTTGCCTTGTACGACTATGACTACGCTTGGCCGGCTGACCCCGCGCGTCAATATCTGTCGCGGGCATGGTGGCAAAATCCCTGGGGGAACGACATGCCGCACGGAGTAGGCTATGTATTTGGCCGTCCGGATGTAACGGTCAGTTCTGGAGCAGTGCCTGCAGTGAATGCGCCGGACTTGCGAATTCCGGTGATGCCGCTGGGTGCAACGCTTACCGTCGATGGGCAGCTCGACGAGCTGGTTTGGACACTGCTTGAGCCAACCCTGTCGTTGCAATACCAGATGCCACTCGAAGCGCTGGATGCGTTGCCAGGATTGTTTGGACCCTATCAAACGCACTGGTTCCGTCCGGGAGGTGATGCTCCTGAAGCTCCTCCGGTCGTAGATCCTACGGTAGGACGCATTTACTTGGTGGCCTCAGGGACTACGCTATATGTGGGGTTGGATACGGACGATCAGGCGATCAATGGGGATTTGACTGACGGCTTAAGAATCAACATTCGCGCCAAGCAAAATAGCCGTCCGGGTGCGCCTTATGTGGTCAAGCGTTTCCGTGTAGGGATTGATTCCAGTGGTGCAGCTGTACTTATGGACGATGCCCGTCCGGATACAGCAGGTAACACACCGGTTCAAGCAGCGGTACACTTGAAAGGATCTTCTACCATAGCCGATCCTTCCGACGTTGACGAAGGCTACCAGCTCGAGATCGCGATAGACCTTACCCAAATTCCGGGTTATGAAGAAGGTCTAGGCGATGGGACGCTAGGTCTGGGCTTTACGTTCTTCGACGGTGATGCCTTGGATCCTGCGGATCAGAGCTATACCACGTTTGTCTGGTACATGAACGAGGGAAATGCAGACATTTGGGGTGGACCTACCGCGTTAGCCTATGTCGATCCGCTTTGGGTAGTAGCCAATGAGTCCTGGTCGGTCGAACTGCCGCGTACGCTATACCTGATTGGGAATGCGCCTAACCCCTTCCGGAGTCAGACGCGGATCGCCTACTTCGTTCCCGAAGCAGGGCAAGTTGAGCTGCACGTGTTTGATCTGCTTGGGCGCCAGGTAAAGGCGATTGCAGCAGGCTATCAGCAAGCGGGGCGCCATGAGCTTATGCTGGATGCTACCGGTATGGCTGCAGGGCTATATCTGTATCGCATTCGCTGGCAAGCTGGCGGGCGCAGTCTGCAGGCAACGGGTCGTTTACTCGTCGGACACTAAAGCAAAAAAGCGCTCCGGGGCTATATGCCCCGGAGCGCCTGTACTTATTTACTATTAATAGCGATGCGTGTTGCGCTTCTGGCAAGTTTATGGTTGGGCTTGGTGGCACAGGCCGCTTGGGCGCAGAGTGGAAAGCTGGCTGGCCGCATTACCGATGCCCAGGGGATGCCCCTACCGGGAGCCACTGTATTTGTAGAAGGCACAACTCTGGGGGCAGCAGCCGACATTGAGGGCGATTATGTAGTACTGCGGATTCCGCCGGGCACCTATCGGGTACGTTTTAGCATGGTCGGCTATCAGGTTAAGGTTGTAGAAGGGGTTATCATTGCTTCAAATCAGACCACAACGCTAAACGTCTCGCTTGAAGAGGCTGTACTGACCGGTCAAGAGGTCGTGGTGGTCGCTGATCGGCCGGTGGTCGACGTTACGCTCACCAGTACCATGGCCACGGTATCACGGCAGGAGATCGAGCAGCTTCCTGTTCAACGTCTAGAGGATCTCGTTAACCTGCAAGCAGGCGTGGTCGATGGCCATTTTCGGGGTGGTCGTTTAGGCGAGGTGCAATATCAGGTCGATGGGGTAACGGTGAACAACCCCTTCAATAATCAATCGATGCTGACCCTGGATCGATCAGTATTGCAGGAAGTGCAGGTTATTCAAGGTACGTTCGATGCCGAGTAGGGCCAGGCGCTCAGTGGAGTGGTCAATGCAGTACTGCGTAGCGGCGCACCTGATTGCTATGAATTCATGGTAGAAACTTTGGGAGGCGACTATCTAAGTCCAGGAAGCGATTCTATGTGGGTGCGCACTGCGCAAGGTCTAATGCGGGTGGCCCGCTTCCCTTTTATTGAGCGTTTTGATCCACAAACGATCCGCAACGTGCAGGCCAGTTTTAGCGGTCCGGTGCCGCTGGTGCCGCATACCACCTTTTTGCTAAACGGCCAGCGCTACGAAAACCAAGGACATCTTATGGGGCAGCGGCGCTTTCGACCTTGGGCCGACGACAGTACCAACTTTGAGCGCGGCCGTTTTGTGGAAAATGGCGACTGGGCCATTGTGCCTATGCAGTTTGAGCGACGCTGGGCGTTTTTGGGCAAGCTCAGCAACCGGAGCTTAACGAACGTTGTGCTCAACTACCAAGCGGTTGGCGGCTGGGCGCGTCGAAAGCAGTACAATCATGCTTTTCGCTTTAATCCAGATGGCACGCGCACCATCCGGGAGTTTTCGATTTCTCATGGCCTGGACGTAGCCTACACGCCTGCGCCTACCACGTTTGCCGAGCTTAGCCTGCGACACAACGTTTTTGACCACAAAAACGTGCGTTTCGATAATGTGCGCGATCCGCGTTACTTCGAATATGGAGCGCCGCAGGGCAGTCCGGTCTATGAAGATGGGGCCATCATACAAGGCGTGGATCTGGGGCGTTTTGTGCAGCACACCAATGCCCTGGTGGTCAAACTGGCCCTTACCAGCCAGGTAACCAAGGTGCACTTGGTGAAAGCGGGCATAGAGGTGCAGCCGTTTATCCTGAAGTTTGGCGTTCCGGGGCTCATTACACAAGGGGATATTGGCGGCCGACAAGGCTTGGTGGTGCGTGAGGATTCTATTGGGGCACGGGTGCTGACTTACAAGCCGGTGCAAGGTGCAGCCTTTGTGCAAGATCGAATCGAGTGGGGTAATTTGCGCATTCGCGCCGGTGTGCGGTTAGAATTTTTTGATGCCAACGGACGCGTACCCAGCGACTGGGAGAATCCGGCCAATGCAATTCCCGGTGCACCGCCTTCGCGCTTGGTGCCTACCTCGATCAAATGGGCTATTGCCCCGCGGCTTGGCGTGTCGTTCCCGATTCTGAGCAATGCATCGGTCTTTTTCTCCTACGGCCACTTTTATCAAATGCCAGGGCTGGGGCTGCTGTTTGACAATGCGGACTATTCGATTCTACGCGACTTGCAGGCCGGCAGCGTTAGCTATGCGGTGATGGGCAATCCCGATCTAAAGCCCGAGTTTACTGCACTTTATGAGTTTGGTTTTAAGGCTGCCTTGACGGCTGATTTAGGGTTGGATGTCAACTTGTTTTATAAAGACATCCGTGACCTGCTCGGCGTAGCCTTCCAGTCGACCTACACGGCTGCCGAATATGCCCGTTTTACAAACGTGGATTTTGGTCAAGTTCGGGGATTTACGCTCTCGCTGGACCAGCGCCGCATGGGGCCACTTAGCGTGGCGATTGACTATACCTACCAGGAAGCCTTGGGGAATAGCAGCGATCCCCGCGAAACGGCCAACCGAGCAGCTGCTGGCGAAGACCCACGCCCAAGACAGGTACCGCTGAACTGGGACCAGCGGCATACGCTAAACGTCAGCGTGTTGCTCAGCCAGGCTGAGCGCTATGCCCTGACAGGGATTTTACGCTTGGCCTCTGGGCAGCCCTATACTCCTACCCTGGGGTCTGGCTTTGGCGCTGAACTGGAGCCTAATTCGGGCCGCAAGCCTTCGGCTGTGCTGATCGATGTGCAAGCAGAAAAGCATTTCCGTTTGGCAGGAATGCCACTTGTTCTCTTTGCCCGGGTGTTCAACGTGCTCGATACGCACTATTTCAACGGCTTTGTGTTTGCCGATACCGGGAGCCCGTTTTACACGCTTAATCCGATCGCGCAACGCAACCCAGATCCGGGTCGGCTTTATCCACCTCGGCGCGTAGAGTTAGGAATTCGGCTTCAGGGAAGTTGGTCTGTGAACGCACGCTAAGGAAAAGACCATGTTTAGGTATTGCTGCAGTTTAGGTGCTTTGTTGGTTGTACTGGCTGTTTCAGCCCATGCCCAGCAGCTGGAACCCGTAACCCCTTCTCCGTGGCGTAGTCAGATCAGCGCCGAACGCAGAGGCCTGCACGATGCCAATCGCATCCGGACCGTGTTTTACAACTTTGGCATGGTGGGCGACTTTGAGGTTAATCCCGATCTAAGCGTCTTTCACTCGGTCGAGGTGCCTAAAGGCATTGGGCTGAACTATTCGGATGGCATTACGCCATTTGTGCTTACGCGCGTGCCCAGAGCTTCGAATCCGAATGATTCGATTTATGTGATGCTTACGGGTTATCGGGAACGGCAAGCGATCGACCCCTTTCATCCAGGGCGCCAGCTTCGTTTTGAACCCCGTCCAGGCTTTTTTGAACCAGATCCCCTGATTAATCGGGGGCGCTCGATCGCAATCTCGAACGATCCTCGCACTTGGCCGGGTGCTGTGGATGCAGCCGGCAACCCTCGCCAAGGGGTTTCTCCAGAGCAATGCTGGTATGACAAAATCAACGATCCAGACGATCCCGGTTGGTGCGGCTCCTGGAATGGCTACTTTGGCAAACGGCCTAACGCCGATCAGGAGTCCTTCTTCGTCATGGACGACAATTTCTACACTACCTTTGATTTTTATCCAGATGCCCAGGATCAGACGCGGCGAGGCCTTGGCCTGCGCGTTGAGGTGCGGGGCTTTCAATGGTCTAACCCCCAGGCGCAGAATGTCATTTTCTGGCACTACGATATCGTCAATGAGAGCACGACCGATTACCCGAGCATGATTTTCGGACTTTACATGGACTCGGGTGTAGGCGGTTCGCAGCTTTCCTGTGACGGGGTCTACGAAAGTGACGACGACAATGCCTTCTATAATACCGAACTGGGACTAAACCTGGTCTATACCTGGGATAAAGGTGGCCATGGTGTCAGCCTACGTTCTACCTGTGAGCCCACGGGCTATGTGGGCTATGCCTATCTGGAAACGCCCGGCAACCCCTTTGATGGAATCGACAACGACGAAGACGGCATTACCGACGAGCGTCGCGACAGCGGCCCCGGCGAGCGCATCGAAGGCCAAGAGGCTATTCGGGCCTATGTCATGCAGCATTACGACCTGACGCGCTTCGAGCGGGCTTATGGTCCTTTGGAAAATCGGCCTGCTTATCTGGCCGGCGTCTGGTGGACCGGTGATGAAGATCTCGACTGGGTCTGCGAGGCGCACGACACAGGGGCTGACGGTATTTTTGCCGATCCAGATGAAGGCATTCAGCCCGATACGGGCGAAGGCGACTGCATCCCGACTGCAGGCGAGCCTAACTTCGATCGTACCGACATCACCGAAAGTGACCAGATCGGTCTGACCGGTTTCAAGATGAACCGCATTCGTCCTGGTGCAGGCTCGCCGGCCACCGAAACCGACAACATTGTCTTTTTCATGGATCAAAACGAATGGCCTAAACGGCTCTATCGGCAATTCACCCACCCCGATCCCGCTGTTCGCTTTGATCCCCCGCTGGTGCTGAATTACAACATCGGCTTTCTTTTTGCCTCAGGCCCCTTTGCCCTCAAGGCTGGACAACGGGAGCGTTTTAGCTTGGCGCTGGCGTATGGTGAGGATTTAATCGACCTGGAAAGTACGGTGCGCGTAGTGCAGTCCATCTACAATGCCAACTATCAGTTTGCCACGCCACCACCAGCGCCAACGGTTCAGGCTTACGCCGGCGATGGGTTTGTGACGCTCATGTGGGACAATCGGGCTGAAACGGCTGTCGACCCCGTCACGGGCGAACGCGATTTTGAAGGCTACCGGATTTACCGGGCCACCGATCCTAATTTTCTGGATGCCCAGCTTATCCGGGATGCCCGGGGTGGAGGGCCGGTGGGCAATGGACGACCTATTGCCCAGTTTGACCTGATCAATGGGATCCGTGGCTTTTCGGAGCTGGCCGTGCAGGGCGTGCAGTACTGGTTGGGTGAGGATAATGGCATTCGGCATGTTTGGACCGACTCAACGGTCGTCAACGGCCAACTGTACTACTATGCCGTTACAGCCTATGATCGGGGTGTAGGACCGCCGTTTAACTTTTATCCTTCCGAGAATGCCATTTCGGTATCACGTACAGTTCGTGGCGGTACCATTTTGCCGCGCAATGTGGTAGCCGTAAGACCGAATCCGTCGGTGCCGGGATATATACCCGGCAGGGTGATCGAGGGGAGCTTACGTCAGATTGCGGGGCGCGGCGTGGGTACTGTGCAACTACGGGTTGTGCATCCTGATCGCATTCCTGAGGGGCATGAGTTCCGTTTGGAATTTGCAGCGCCTGCTGACAGCATTCGCGCGCAGTCTTATCGACTGGTAGACGTTACCACGGGCGAGGTGCTGTTTGAGAATGGGCGGGATTTTGAGGGAGCAGGCACCGGTCCAGTCGGGGCCGGTTTGCTACCGGTTATTCAGACCGCTCCCTGGCCCGAAGTGGATACAGTGGCTAGTGGATTTACAACCGAAAGCCAAACCCGGGTGCGCCTGCGGCCCGTGTATCAATGGACGCGCTCCCCGAACTTGCGTCGACCAGGCTACCCAGAAGATCTGCTCATCGTGTTTGCCAACGAGCCGCTCGACACGTCTCGCGCGGCTATTGGCATGCCAGCAACCCCGGCGCATTTCAAGATAATTGCGGCTGACGGCACACGGCAGTTCGACTTTCGCTTTCGGGACGTAAACCGAGATCGCACGCTAAGCGCCGATGGCGAATTTATTGAGGTACTGCTTCCAGAGCGCGAAGGCGGGCCTTTAGTTGTTACGTGGCGCATTTTCTATGATGCAGCCCGAACGCCTGTCGGCGCTACGCCACCGGGTGCAGGGGATGTATATCGGCTGCGCGTGCAGTTACCGCTAACGGCTGAAGACGTTTTCACGTTCACCACCCAAGGTGCTTATGTTGATGCTGCGCGGGCGCGCGATCAGCTTCGCGAGCAAGAACCGTATGTCGTTCCCAATCCCTACGTAGCAGCTGCCGCTTTCGAGCCTGAGCGCTTCGCCGTGAGCGGCCGGGGTGAGCGCCGCCTTGAATTTCGCAATATTCCAGCAGGGGCTACCATCCGAATTTATACCGTACGCGGAGAACTCGTGCAGACCCTCCACCACGACGGATCCAGCACCGGTATGGTCCCCTGGAATCTACGTACCAAAGATAATCTGGAAATCGCGCCGGGGCTTTACCTCTTCCACGTTGAAGCCCCCGGTGTAGGCGAGTACATCGGTAAGTTTGCCGTTATTAAATAGCAAAGCTGACTTTCAGCGTTATGAAGCGTGCGTATTGGATTGGCCTAGTGGGATGGTTGAGTTTGGGCAGCTTGAGCGCATGGGCGCAAACGAAAGTGGCCACAACCATTGGACAGGTGCTTTTGATTGAACCCAGTGCACGGGTGGCCGGAATGGGAAACGCCGGGGTTACCGTCGTTTCCGACGCCTTTGGCTTGTACTTTAACCCGGCCATCCCCACTACATTGGAACGTTCGGCTGTAGCCATGACCTACAGCCGGTGGCTGGCCGATTTGAACTATACCTATACGACTGCTTTGGTTCAGCTGGGGGCCAGTACGCTTTCGTTGGCGCTCACCACCTTGCATTCAGGCGAAATGGAGGTGCGCACGGTTGAGCAGCCGCTAGGTACAGGTGAGCGCTTTACGGTGCAGCACCTGGTGTTTGGCTTAGGTTTTAGCCGCCGCTTAACAGATCGCTTTAGCGCTGGCCTACAGGCCAAGTTGCTCCGCGAGACGATCTGGCACAGCAGTCTTTCGGCGTTGGCTTTGGATGTAGGCGTGCTCTATGAGCTTCCTTTTCGGGCTTATTTAGGGGCCAGTCTGTCAAACTTTGGTACGCGTGGGCGCTATGACGGAAGAGATTTGCGCGTGCGCTACGATCAGGATCCCCATCGCCATGGAGACAACAGCAGCCTGCCGGCCGCCCTGTATACCGAAAGCTACCAGCTTCCCATTCTGTTTCGGGTTGGGATGGGGCTGCCGCTACAGCTTGGATCAGGACAGCGGCTCCTGCTTGTTGCTGATGCGCTGCAGCCCAGCTTCAATACCGAAAGCTTAAGCCTGGGGGCTGAATGGCAACTGATGGACGTATTGGCATTGCGGGCAGGTTACCAGAACCTTTTGGAGCAGGATTCAGAACTAGGATTAACGTTGGGGATGGGCCTCTCGCATGAAGTGGCCATGTTGCGGTTTCAGTTTGATTATGCGTGGGCCAGCCATGTCCGCTTAGGGGCAATCCACCGGTTGAGTGCCAGCATAGCCTTCTAAATTAGATTTGCAGTAGCACGCGTATGCGGCAATGGCTGGGTTTGTTGCTTGTATGGGGAGGACTGCTGCCCATCTCCTGGGCCCAACAGGCTACGTGGACGCTTTTTGAAGGAACGGCGGGAGCTGCCTACGAAGCGGCGTCAGTAGGCACTTTTTCTGGGGGCGATACGCTGATCCTGAGCGGTCCAGAAAGCCGCAATCTGCCGCTTTTTAGGCTTCCTGACGGACGAACAGGAGCTCGTTTGGTCTTCCAGCACGTTGCAGGAGGATTTTGGCAGTTAACCCTCTACCGGCCTGAAGGCTTGATCGACCTGCAAACGGCTGATACCCTTCGCTTGCTTCTTAATGCGCCGGCTGCCCTGCCAGGCGTCTGGTTGCCTGAATTAGCCCTTATTGACCAAGAAGGACGCACAACAGCTACGGTTGCGATCAGGGCAGGTACGGAAATAGGATGGAATGCGCTGCGTAGCGGCTGGCTACCAGGCAGCCAGACAGACCTAACGTGGTCGGTGCGTTACGTGCCGGCCCTTCCGGCCGAGCTGCCACGTTTAGGCTATCCTGAAGACCTTTGGATCACATTCGCCGATGCCCCTATCGATACTTCGCAGCCGGCTATCGGCTTACCGGCCCGTCCTGCTCGGTTTATGGTACAAACCTTTTCGGGGGACAAGCTGCCGTTTCGGTACCAGGAGCTCGATGGCGATCAGACGCTTAGTGCGATAGGGGAATATATCGAAGTGCTTACCCCAGAGCCAGAAACCGGCCGACTACGTCCCACTTGGCGTATAGAAGTTGCCCGCACTTCGCTGCGTCCGCCGACTTTAGGCGATCGCTATCTTTTGGCCGTTGATAACGACGGGATCGATAGTGATCCCAACAGCTGGCAGGTTTTCCGGATTGCTTGGAGTGATTTTGGCCCCCCAGGCCGCTTTGATCCTACCCGTGTAGCAGGCTTTCGGCTGCAGAACAGCGCAATGCCAACCCAGGGATTACGTACGTTGTGGATCGGCCGGGTTGAAGCGGTTGACCACGATCCTGAAGGGACGCCCCCACCCATGCCCCAAGACGTACAGGCTGTAGCAGGCGACTCCAGTGTAGTACTCTACTGGGAGCCCGTAGCGGGTGCTGTACGCTATCGCATCTACCGTCAGGACCACGCGGAAGCTCCCTTTCATCTGCTAGCCGAGGTTGTACCCCCTGAAGACTACGCCGACCTACAGGTTCGCAACGAGCAGACCTACACCTATGTGGTGCGCAGTGTCGATGCCCAAGGGCGTGTGAGTCCCGATAGCGCTCCGGTGCAGGCAACTCCGGTAGCCGGTTTGGAAGATGCCTTCTTGGATCTGGTGCAGCGTCGGGCCTTTGCCTACTTTTGGCAAGAAGCTAACCCAAACAACGGCCTTATTCGAGACCGCAGCCGTCCTGAAAGTCCGGCCAGCATTGCAGCAGTAGGTTTCGGGCTTTCGGCGCTCACCGTAGGCATCGATCGAGGCTGGATCTCTCGGGAAGAGGGGCGCACGCGGATTTTGCGTACCCTGGAGTTTTTCTGGAATGCTCCCCAAAACCCCAATCCAGACGCGACGGGCTATCAGGGCTTTTTCTACCATTTTCTCGACATGCAAAGTGGGCGCAGGGTCTGGCAGTCTGAGCTTTCGACGATCGATACCGCCTTGCTTATGGCTGGCGTACTCCACGTGCGCCAGTACTTCGACGGCCAGGAGCTAGAAGAAGTGCGCATTCGCGCCCTGGCCGACTCCCTGTACCGCCGGGTCCGCTGGCGCTGGTTTGCTCCCCGCATGCCGCTGCTGGCGTTGGGATGGACGCCGGAGACGGGTTTCTTACCGTACGACTGGAGGGGATACAACGAGGCCATGATACTTTATTTGCTGGCGCTTGGCGCTCCCGCAGATTCCCTACCGGCGGAAGCATGGCAAGCCTGGACGCAAACCTACCGATGGGCTACGCACTACGGCTATAGTTTTGTAGAATTCCCACCCCTTTTTGGACACCAGTACAGCCATGTGTGGATTGACTTTCGGGGGATACAGGATGCCTACATGCGTGAAAAGGGCATCGATTACTTTGAAAACAGCCGTCGGGCTACGCTGGCCCAACAGGCCTATCATAGGGCGAACCCGAACCGCTATCCAAACTACGGTGCTGACGAGTGGGGATTGACTGCCTCGGATGTGCCTGGAGGGTATCTGGCACGAGGAGCACCACCACCCCAAAACGACGAAGGCACCTTGGCTCCAACAGCGCCCGCCGGTTCGATCCCGTTTACACCAGAGGTCTCTGTTTGGACTTTACGTACCCTGTATCGTCGCTATCGTAACCGCTTATGGGGGCCGTATGGCTTTCGAGATGCCTATAATGTCCAGCAAAACTGGTTTGCAACGGACTACCTGGGGATCGATCAGGGACCTATAGTGCTCATGATCGAAAACTTCCGTACGGGCGCCATTTGGCGGCGCATGATGACGCACGAAGCTGTGGTGCAAGGACTGGCCCGAGCAGGCTTTCGTCCGGTATCAACGGCTGCGCATCCGCCTGCCCTCTACAGCCCTAAAGTCCTTCGATGTTTTCCCAATCCGTTTACACAATACGTTGAGGTGCAGTATGTTGGGGAAGAAGTAGCACGGCTCAGGGTGAACGTCTACGATGTGCTGGGGCGTATTGTGGCGACTTATGCACCGCAACGGCAGGCTTCCGGCCTTCAGCACATGGTACTAGAGGCTATGCATTGGCCAACAGGCCCATTATTCCTTGAAATAGATGGGGAATCAACGCGTGCAAGCTGTCTCATCGTTCATCTAAAACCCTAAATCCGGTAATTCCATGTTGCGCACGTATTGGTTGCTACTGCTTACGCTGATTGGCTTTACCACGGCCCGAGCCCAATCGCTCGAAAAAGCCCGAGAAGATTCTCTGATCGATGCGCTGCTGATTCGCATGACCTTGGAAGAAAAGCTTGGCCAGCTCACCCTGTATAATGGAGGGCTTGCCCAAACGGGGCCAGTTGTGATGTCGGCCGATCCGGACGCCGTGCGCCGCGGACGGGTTGGTGCAGTTATGAATCTTTTCGGGGCTGAAGCAACCTGTGCGCTGCAGCGGCAGGCCGTTGAAGAAAGCCGGCTGGGCATCCCTCTTCTGTTTGCGCTGGACGTGATTCACGGGTTTCGTACAATTTTTCCTGTACCGCTGGCTGAGGCAGCTACGTTCGACCCCAAGCTGGCTGAGCAAACGGCCCGTGTAGCTGCGCTCGAAGCTTCGGCAGCTGGGTTGCACTGGACGTTTGCTCCTATGGTCGACATTGCCCGAGATGCACGCTGGGGACGCATCGTAGAAGGCAGTGGAGAGGATCCCTACCTAGGATCGCTTATGGCTGTTGCACGTGTGCGGGGGTTTCAAGGCCAGAATCTGCGCGATGCGTCGACTATTGTCGCTACGGCAAAGCATTTTGTCGCTTACGGTGCAGCCGAGGGAGGGCGCGATTACAACACGGTGGACATTTCAGAGCGAACGCTGCGGGAAGTCTATCTGCCGCCTTTTGAAGCAGCCGTACGTGCCGGAGCCCTGTCGATCATGTCGGCCTTTAATGAAATTGGGGGTATTCCTGCGTCGGCTGATCGGCGGCTGCTGACCGATGTGTTGCGGGGAGAGTGGGGCTTTGAAGGTCTAGTGGTAAGCGACTATACGGCCATCTGGGAACTGCTCTTTCATGGCTTTGCAGCCGATAGTGCCGAAGCAGGACGTAAGGCACTCGCAGCAGGGGTTGATATGGATATGGTCAGCGGCATCTACATGCACAAGCTGGCCGAAGAGGTACAGTCGGGTCGGTTGCCCGAGGCGCTTGTAGATGAGGCTGTGCGACGCGTACTCCGAATTAAGTACCGGTTGGGACTTTTTGAGGATCCGTACCGTTATTGTCGAGATCCAGAGCGTGAGCGGCGGTTGCTGCTGGCCCCAGAGCATCGGCGTTTAGCCCGCGAAGTGGCTACAAAAGCTATTGTGCTGCTTAAGAATGAAGGCAATCTGCTGCCTTTGGCCGACACGCTGCGTACGGTAGCGGTCATTGGGGCATTGGCGGCCGATTCGGCCAGTGTGCTGGGCCCCTGGGCAGCAACGGGTAGACCCGGCGAAGCCGTAACCATCCTGGAAGGCCTTCGGGCGGCCTTGCCGCAGGTTCGGGTGCTCTATGCCCCAGGTTATGCCGAAGCGCCGCCATGGGGCTTTCAAGAAATCGTAGCTGCTGCGCTGAGTGCCGACACCAGTCGATTTGCCGAGGCCGTGGCTGTAGCGCAGCAAGCCGATGTGGTCATCTTGGTGCTGGGGGAGCACCGGGAGCTTAGTGGAGAGGCTGCCAGTCGGGCTTCGGTGGAACTGCCGGGGGTGCAGGAAGCCCTGGCCCGGCGCATTCTGGCCACAGGAAAACCTGTGGTTGTGGTACTTATGAATGGCCGGCCCTTGGCTATTCCGTACCTGGCTGAGTCGGCACCGGCTATCCTGGAGACGTGGTTTCTGGGCTCTGAAATGGGGCATGCTGTGGCTGATGTGCTTTTGGGAAAAGCCAGCCCGGGCGGCCGATTGCCTGTATCATTTCCACGAGCAACAGGCCAGGAACCCCTTTATTACAACCATAAACCTACAGGCCGACCACCGCGTGCAGAAGAAAAATACACTTCAAAGTACCTCGACGTGCACTGGAGTCCCCTTTATCCTTTTGGGTATGGCCTTACCTATACCACGTTTGCCTATCGAAATTTGCGCCTAAGCCATAGCCGCTTGGGTCTTCAGGATACGCTGCGTGTTATGGTAGACGTGACCAATACAGGTCAACGAGCAGGCGAGGAGGTGGTGCAGCTCTACGTACGCGACGAAGCCGCCTCGGTTACCCGTCCGGTGCGAGAGCTTAAAGGATTCCAGCGTGTAGCGCTTGCACCAGGGGAAACGAAGACTGTAACCCTAGAGCTGCCTATGCAAGCCTTGCGTTTCTGGGGATTGGAAAATCAATGGGTAGTAGAGCCCGGATGGTTTACGCTGTGGGTTGGGCCATCGTCAGCCGAGGGTCTTGAGGCTCGATTTGAAGTTTTAGCCCGTAGCACCATTCGTTGAGGATACCCGATGAAAGGAGGTCTATTGGGATTGATTTTGGGGCTTTGGGTGGGGTTTGGGGGGATTGGATGCAAGCCCGATGGGCGGCATGCCGTAGATTCGTTTTTAGATACGCTGCAGGCGCGAACGTTTGCGTTTTTTTGGGAAACCGCCCATCCGGAGACCGGGCTGATCCCTGATCGTTGGCCGACGCCTTCGTTTTCAAGCATTGCTGCCGTGGGATTTGGTCTAAGCAGCTATCTGGTAGGCGTTGAACGCGGCTACATCACACGACGGCAGGCTGCCGAGCGCGTTTACCGCACGCTACGTTTTTTATGGCAAGCGCCGCAAGGGCCAGCTTCTGCCGGTATTGCGGGCTATAAAGGCTTTTTTTATCACTTTCTGGAGATGGATTCCGGCCATCGGTTTCGGGACGTCGAACTCTCCTCGATCGACACTGCCTTGCTTATGGCCGGGGTACTTTCCGCACAGGTTTATTTTGACCGCAGTAGCGATACCCTGGAAGTAGCCATTCGAGCGTATGCGGACTCACTTTTCCAACGGGTAGAGTGGGACTGGATGCAGCCGCGGGCACCGCTTATTGCTATGGGTTGGTATCCAGAGCGTGGCTATCATGCCCACGACTATACCGGCTACAGCGAAGCAATGCTGCTTTACGTGCTGGCACTGGGCTCACCGACGTTTCCTGTTGCGCCTCAAGCCTGGCAAGCCTGGACGCAGACCTATCAGTGGGGGACGTTTTACGGACAGACGTTTGTGCAGTATAGTCCCCTTTTTACACATCAGTACAGCCATGTGTGGATCGACTTTCGGGGGATACAGGATGCCTACATGCGTGAAAAAGGCATCGATTACTTTGAAAACAGCCGTCGGGCTACGCTGGCTCAGCGCGCGTATGCAATAGATAACCCAGGTCGCTGGCAGGGATACGGCCCCGACTTATGGGGACTAACCGCCTGTGATGGTCCTGTAGATACCACGCTGGTGCTCGGTGGACGGCAGCGTACGTTTCGAAGCTATGCGGCCCGTGGTGCCAGCCTAGTCTACATTTTAGACGATGGCACCCTTGCACCTACTGCGGTAGGAGGCTCATTGCCGTTTGCGCCTGAACTGGCTTTGTCGGCATTGCAGACCATGAAAGCCCAATACGGCGAAGCCCTATGGGGGCAGTATGGCTTTTGGGATGCGTTTAACCCAACGTTTCAACTGACTGATGTGCCGCTCAAGCATGGCCGCGTCGTTCCTGGCTTGGGATGGTTCGATACGGATTATCTGGGGATCGACCAAGGTCCTATTTTGCTCATGGCAGAAAACTACCGAAGTGAACTGCTCTGGCGCCTGATGCGCCAGAGCCCCTATATCGTGCGAGGACTGAAACGGGCTGGGTTCACTGGCGGCTGGCTCGATGATATGGCTATGCCGGAAGTGCGCGTGGTTATTCATAATCGGCAGAAATAACAGGCTGCGCTATGAGTGACTACCCCTCTGGGCATGTGGCGTATTCTCAGGTGGCGTGGTGGGTAGTTGCATTTTGGGGCTTAATGGGAGCTGCCGCCTGCCATACCCCAAAACAAACAGAGACGTTGACCTTTTAGGCTTTTGGTCGGGAAGGAGCCCAAGTAGCCCCCCTGTTGGAAGCTTTTGAAGCGACCCATCCAGGCATTCAGGTTAAACTGCAGCAAATCCCGTGGTCGGCGGCTTACGAAAAGCTGGTCACCGCTTATGTTGGCGGACAACTACCCGACGTGGCCCAAATGGGCAATAGCTGGCTGTCGCAGTTTGTAACCCTGCACGCGTTGGTAGAGCTGACGCCGTGGATAGTCCGAGATCGGTTAGATACGGCTGATTACTTCTCAGGCATATGGAAAACCAATCGCTTGTCCAAGGGGATATATGGCCTTCCGTGGTATGTAGACACGCGCGTCCTTTTTTATCGTACCGATTTGCTGAAACAGGCTGGCTATGCCACCGTGCCCCAAACCTGGGCCGAATGGGAGCGCCTTTTGCACCGTTTGGTAGCGCCTCCGGTTAATGCCCGATTTGCTTTGGCTTTGCTACCCGACTGGTCGCCGGTGGTTATTCTGGGATTGCAACAGGGAGCCACACTGCTAGGTGGAAACAGACGTTACGGCAACTTTCGAGATGAGCGCTTTCGGCGAGCATTGGCATTTTATGTACGCCTGGTCAACGCACGTCTGGTTCCCCATGCTGAAGCTACGCAGCTGGGTAACCTGTATCAGGAATTTGCACAGGGACAGCTGGCGATGTTTTGGAGTGGCCCCTGGAGTGTGGGGGTGTTACGGGCATGGTTGCCCGATTCACTATCGCGGCTTTGGACAACAGCTCCGTTACCTGGGCCTGAAGATCCAGGGGTTTCACTAGCCGGCGGATCCAGCCTGGTTATTTTTCGAAATACCCGTAATCCAGAGGCAGCCTGGGCTCTGGTACGGTTTTTTGCCCAACCAGAAGTGCAACTGCAGTTTTACCTGTTGACTGGTAATTTGCCTCCCCGCCGTTCTGTGTGGCAGCAGGAAATCCTGCAGCGCGACGAGCAGCTTGCGGGTTTTGGGCAACAGCTCGAGCGCATCCAACCGCTGCCGGCCGTCCCGGAGTGGGAAGCGATTGCAGCCCGTATTTACTACTACGCGGAGGCTACAGCGCGGGGACTTTTGGGGCTTGACGAAGCACTGGCTCGTTTAGATCAGGAGGTGGATCGAATACTGGAAAAAAGACGGCGGATAGGCGCAGAACTTCGATGAAAGGTCCTATAGCATGGGCTGAGGTCCAGGCTGCTGCGTGGTTTTTGACTCCAGCGCTAACGGTGGTGCTGCTTTTTTTATTTTTACCAGCATTTGCCGCCTGGATCCTTAGCTTAACAGATTTTGACCTCTACACGTTTGCCGAACCCACCACCCTTCGGTGGGTTGGCTTGCGCAACTATCTGGCTTTGTTGCAAGACGGACGCTTCTGGCATGCCCTGCAGAATACGCTAATTTTTGTGGGTTTAGGCGGGCTACTGACGCTTAGCTTAGCGCTTGCGGCGGCTTTGGGGATCCATCAACGCTTTGTGCGCTGGAAGGCTTTCTGGCGCACGGTCTACTTTGCCCCCGTTGTGACTTCGCTGGTAGCCGTGGCTATTGTGTGGCGCTACATTTTGCACGCCCGTTATGGTCTGGCAAATCGGGTGTTCGCTGGGCTAGGACTACCGCCGATCGACTGGCTTGGGGATCCGCAAGTAGCCCTCCCATCGCTCATTTTGATGGCGGTGTGGAAAAACTACGGTTACGATTTGCTCATTTTCTTGGCCGCATTGCAGGCCATCCCTGAAGAACTCTATGATGCTGCGCGGATGGATGGGGCCGGCGTATGGCAACAGTTTCGCTACGTAACGCTGCCTGCGCTCCGCCCCATGATGGCTTTGGCCGGATTGATTACAGCAAATGGGTACCTGCAGGTTTTTGCCGAGCCGTACGTAATGACGCAGGGCGGTCCTCTTGATGCCACGCTAACGCTGGTGCTTTTGCTCTACGAGCAGGGTTTTCGGTGGTGGCGATTGGGGTATGCCGCTGCTTTGGCCTTTGTGCTGTTTGTCTTGATGCTCGGGGTTTCCTGGATGCTCTGGCGCATACAACGTAGGCCATGAATTACCGCTGGATACGCTTGGGTAAACGCTTGCTGGGCTATGCCAGCCTAAGCTTGCTCGCTGTGTGGACGCTGCTGCCCTTTGGATGGATGGTTGCCGTTTCACTCATGCCTTCTGGTGCAGCGAGCACTTACCCGGTACCTTTATGGCCCGATGCCCCAACCCTGGCCCAATACACAGCGCTTTTTGCCCAGTTCCATATGGCCCGCTACTTGGCCAATAGCCTACTTCTTGCCGGAAGCATTACGCTGGGGGCCCTGCTACTTAACGCCATGGCTGGCTATGCATTTGCCATGTTGCACTTTCGGGGCAAAGACGCGTTGCTACGCCTACTGCTTATGGCTTTGCTGATTCCAATGCACATCACCATCTTACCCCTTTTTTTGATGTTGCGGGCTGTGGGACTGATCAATACCTACCTCGGCGTCATTCTGCCCAACCTGGCTAGCGTGCTGGGCATTTTTCTGATGTATCAATTTATGCGCACTCTACCGCTAAGCCTGATTGAGGCGGCGCGGATGGATGGGGCTTCTGAATTTCAGATTTTCTGGCGTGTTGCTTTGCCGCTTAGCCGTCCCATGTTGGTGTCGGTGGGGATGCTTACGTTTTTGGGGTCTTGGAACGACTTTCTGTGGCCGCTGGTAGTGCTGACGCAGCACACGCATTACACGTTGCCCGTCGCATTGGCCAACTTAGCTGGCGAGCACATACAAGACATCGAGCTGATGATGGCGGGCTCGGTTGTCACCCTTATGCCTGTCCTGCTGCTATTTTTGGTGTTGCAACGGTTCTATATTCCTGTACTGTTTCGGAGCGGCCTTGCCGGATAGACCCATGTGTTGGGAATTACTACAAGGGTTAGGTGAGGTCAGAACCTCTGGAATCAACCGAAAGGGCTGGCTACTCCGTCAAGAAAAACTCTGGAGCTGGTTGGGCGATGATGGAGGCGGTGGGCTCGGGTGGGGACAAATGCTGCTGACGCGCTGGCATCCAGATCCGGCCGCTTCAGAAGCAGGGTATTTTTTCTTCCTACGTGACCTGGAAACTGGGCGTTACTGGTCGGCCGGCTTGCGTCCAAATGGCTGGCAGCCTGAAACATACACAATCTACCAAGGGCCGGCACACTGGCGGTTGATGCGGCAAGACGACGGCATTGAACTCGTGATGGACGTATGGCTGCACGAAACGATGGAGGTGCGGCGGCTTCGGCTCATAAACCAAACCAAGCGTACGCGCTACCTTGAGGTGACCAGCTATGCCGAACCTGTACTGATCGATCCTCAGGTCGACCTACGCCACCCCGCGTTTGCTAAGCTCTTTATGCAGACCGCTGCGCTTGTCCCTGATGGACTGATGGCTTGGCGTCGTCCGCGAAGCCCTGAGGAGTCCAGTAGCGCGCTGATCCATTTAATCTATGGCCATGAGGGCTCTCTAACGTGGGAGACCGATCGGCGGTATTTTTTGGGGCGTGGACGTACGTTGGCTGCACCGGCAGCTTTGGCACTCCCGAAACGCCTTAGCCAAACAACCGGGAGCGTGCTTGATCCGATTTTATGTTTACAAACTCCGGTAGTGCTAAGGCCCCAGGGTACCATAGCATTGCATTTTGGCATGGGCATGCTTGAAGATCGTCGTACCCTGCCGGTGCATCTTGAACAGCTGCGCCATAGTCTGAGGCAGGGAGGCGTTTCAAGCAAAGGACAGCGCCGAAAAATCCTGGCTGCATTGGGAAAATCCCAGCCTACCGTTTACCGAAAGGCAACGCCAGAAAACGTCAACCCCCTTCCAGAAGCTCCACGGGTTTATGATAACGGCTGGGGGGCTTTACGAAGACAGGCGATGCGTATGTTGTGCGCCTAAGGCCACAGGCCGACGGTACCCTGGACTTGCCCCCTATGCCCTGGGTAAACGTGGTGGCCAACGAACAGGCTGGTTTTATCATAACCGAGCGGGGCGGAGGCTACACCTGGGTCCGAAATAGCCGGACAAATCGGCTTACGCCTTGGTACAACGATCCTATAGCCGATCCCTGTGGGGAAGCGTTGTACCTTCGCGACGAAGCAGCGGGCCTCTATTGGTCGCCACTTCCAGCCCCTGTTCCTGTCACAGCCCCCTATGAAGTAACGCACGGCATGGGCTACACCCGCTTTCGCCATCACAGCCAGGGATTGGCGCAGGAAGTTTGCTGCTTTGTGCCACGCAACGCGCCTGTTAAGCTCATTTGCCTGCGTTTGCACAATCAAAGTCCCCAGCCACGCCTGCTTTCGATTTTTTATGTAGCCCGGTGGGTGTTGGGCGAGACGCTGGACGACCGTGCTGGCATCCACACCAACTGGTATCCAGCAGAGCGGATGATCCTGGCGAAAAAAAGGGGCCATTCGGTAGCGTTTGCGGCTTGCGCTACTCCCGAACCAGTAGCGGTATGGGCCAGTGGTGATGGCCACACCTTTTTTGGTGCGGCAGGCCGAGCGGAAGCGCCCGAGGCGCTGATGCACCGCAGGCACCTTGCAGCGCACTTTGGAGAAAGCGCAGACCCTTGCGCAGCCCTGCAAATACAGCTGTCCTTAAGCCCGGATGCGCAGGCTGAAGTGATCTTTTTGCTAGGTGAGGCAGCTAGCAAAGTTGAGGCTAAGCGTTTTGTCCGAGCTTACAGCCAGCCAGAGCAGGTTGCGCAAGCCTTAGCCGAAGTGCAGGCATTTTGGGCTGAGTTCTGCGGACAGCTCCAGGTGCAAACTCCTTGTGCGGAGCTCAATCTTATGGCCAATGGCTGGCTGCTTTATCAGACCGTCAGCTGTCGGCTTTGGGCGCGCTCGTCCTATTATCAGCCCGGTGGGGCATATGGTTTTCGGGATCAGCTGCAGGACGCGGCCGCGCTGGTATATGTACGCCCAGACTGGACGCGACAGCAGCTTTTGCTGCATGCAGCTCATCAATTCCCTGAGGGCGACGTGCTGCACTGGTGGCATCCCGAAGGTTCAGGAGTGCGCACAAGGTTTTCGGACGACCGACTCTGGTTACCCTATCTCACCCTGCACTACTTGCAGGTGACCGGCGATGAGGCGCTGCTGGAGGTGCCAGTGCCGTTTGTGCAAGGCCCCCCCTTACCGCCAAAAGTACCTGAGCAAAGCGTGCATCCAGGGTGTGGACCGGCTGCATCGTTTTTTGAGCACTGCCTGCGCGCTATTGATGCTCATTAGCCACTGGTCCGCACGGTTTGCCTCTTATTGGTTGTGGCGACTGGAATGACGGTATGAGTCGAATAGGTATCGAAGGGCGTGGTGAAAGCGTTTGGTTAGGATTTTTCCTCTACGCGGTGCTTGAGGGCTTTATCCCCTTGTGTGAACAACGGGGCGAGAGGGAACGGGCAGCCCGCTACAAAGCCTATCGGGAGCAGCTCCAACAGGCCTTGGAATCGGCTGGCTGGGATGGGGCATGGTACCGGAGGGCGTACTTTGACGACGGCACCCCACTCGGCACGCGGGAGGGAGCGGCATGCCAGATCGATGCCCTGGCTCAGGCATGGGCTGTACTTTCAGGCGCTGCTTCGCCCCAGCATGCACGGCAGGCGCTCGACGCCGTGGAAGCCCACCTGGTAGATGCCACTGCGCGGCTTATACGCTTGCTTGCACCGCCTTTTGAGGACCTGACGCCACATCCAGGCTATATCCAAGGGTACGTTCCCGGCGTTCGGGAAAATGGCGGCCAGTATACCCATGCCGCTTTATGGGTGGTGCAAGCGCTGGCCCGGATAGGTCAACTGGATCGGGCAGCTGAACTGCTGACGTGGATTAGTCCCATAACGCGCACCAAAACCCCTGAAGATCTCCAGCGCTATCAAGTAGAACCCTACGTTCTAGCGGCCGATATTTATGCTGAACCACCACATGTAGGACGCGGCGGCTGGACTTGGTACACGGGTTCAGCGGGCTGGATGTATCGTGTGCTCCTTGAAGAAGTGATCGGCTTTGGCATTCAGGAAGGGCGTTGGTTGACGTTGCGCCTCAGTTGGCCTAAGGCGTGGCCGAGCTATCGTCTGGTTTACCGCCACCCCCAAAGTGGGACAGAATACCGCATTGTGGCCCGTCGTGCAGGCACACGCGCTGAGGCTTTGTTGGATGGACAGGCGCTGGCTTGTTCATCTGGGTGCCTGTATATTCCGCTAAGTCCGGATGGCACCGTTCACCATATAGAACTTCGGGCTCCGCTTGCCTAAAGGGCTCAGTCTATGTATTGAGCCCTGCAAGCGCCCCAGCCAAAAGCCAACATCAACAGGGTAACAAGCAAGAGCCTCAATAGAGGCCAGGTGAACATCTGCGTAATGTCGTAGAGTGCACCGAGGCAGCTAGCCGATGCCTTGCGCCATAGCCGAAAGGCCTGCCGCATCTACAGGGGTGCGGGTACGCAAGGGAAACAGCATCATGGCCAGCGAAAAGCCCATGCCTGTACCCATACCGGTTAAAATAGCACTTATCCAGAGCCATAGGTCTTTGCCCTTTAGCAAAGCATACAAGCCGAGCAGCATCAGCACACCAGCAGTTAGCGTCAGCGGTTGTTGTTGAGGTAGGCATTCGGCCAGCATAGGTAGCCCAGGTAGCCAGGCAGTAAAACAACAAAGACTGTAGCCCCATAAACAGTGTCACCTGTCAGGCAAACATAGAATGCTAGGGAAGTGTCTGTCGCGCTACCGATACAATAGGTTGGGGTAGCGACTGTAGGTGACCTGCGTAACGGCATCATACTTAAACGATTGCTGCTAGGCGGGCTTCCAGCACAGGACGCAGGACGCGCCAGACGTTTTCGGCCACAATGCGCTGGCCTTCAGCGGTAGGGTGAATGCCGTCAGGTTGATTCAATTCCGGAATGCCCCCCACTCCTTCGAGTAGGAAAGGAATTAGGTGCGCCCGGTTTGCTCGAGCCAGATCGGGATAGATTGCCTGAAAGGCTGCTGTGTAGTCTGGCCCCAAGTTAGGGGGCATTTGCATACCTGCTAAAACGATGTCAGCTTCCGGATAGCGGGCGCGCACTTTGTCGATAATGCCTTGCAGGTTGCGTCGCGTAACTTCTGGATCGATGCCGCGCAGGCCGTCGTTGGCTCCTAATTCTAAAATGAGCACATCGATGCGCTCTCGAAGCAACCAATCAATGCGGCGCAGGCCGCCGGCCGACGTTTCCCCACTGACGCTAGCATTGATGATGCGCACAGGCCAGCCTAGGGAATCTACCTTACGCTCGAGCAATGCCGGAAAAGCTTCGGTCGGTAAAAGGCCGTAGCCAGCTGCTAGGCTGTTGCCCAGCACAAGCACCGTGATTGCTTTAGGAGCCTGCAGCGTATCGGCATGGGGTTGGGGCTGCACCTCAGACTCCAAGGTTCGTCGACACGCTGCGAGCCCCAGAACTATCAAAAGCCAGAGGGTTATAACAAGCACTTTGTCGTTCATCTTCCTAAATAGAATGTTACAGGTTGAGCATCTAACCAAAACCTACCAGAGCGGCTCACAGCTATTGACCGTGTTGGAGGACGTTTCGTTCAGCGTGAGCGAAGGCGAAACCTGTGCTATCGTCGGCCCCTCTGGCAGCGGTAAAACGACGCTGCTTGGCTTGTGTGCCGGACTGGACCTGCCTACAGCCGGCAAGGTGTGGCTCAACGGCTACGACCTAACGAGACTCGACGAAAATGCACGGGCTGCACTTCGTAACCAAATGGTAGGATTTGTTTTTCAGACGTTCCAGCTTTTGCCGACGTTGACGGCTCTGGAAAACGTTATGGTGCCGGCCGAGTTGCATGGCGATCGCGCAGCCCGTCAGCGAGCCATAGCGCTGCTAAAGCAAGTTGGACTAGGCGATCGCCTGCACCATTATCCACGTCAGCTCTCGGGAGGCGAGCAGCAACGGGTAGCGCTGGCACGAGCATTTATCAACCGGCCGCGTATCCTGTTTGCCGACGAACCGACCGGTAATTTAGACGCAGAGACCGGGGCTGTCATTGAAGATCTACTCTTCGAACTCAATGCTACAGCCGGTACAACGCTGGTCATCGTCACCCACAACCTAGAGCTGGCTCAGCGAACCGGACGCATCTTGCAGCTGCGCAAGGGGCGTATCGTGATCGACTTGCCGAACCGTACAACGCTTCGCGCTGCACAGCATGGCTGAACGACCAAGACTGGAGCCGGGTTGGGTGCTGCGTATGGCTTGGCGCGATAGCCGGGGAAGCCGGCGCCGCCTGCTGCTCTTTTTATCAGCCATGGTGCTGGGCATTGCCGCACTCGTTGCGCTCCATGGCGTGGGAGCAAATTTGCGCAGAGGGCTGGATGCGCAGGCACGCATGCTTCTTGGAGCGGATTTGCGACTGGAACGCGATGCCCCATTTGATGAGCTCAGCATGCTCCTTGATTCCCTGGGAGGCCAACAAGCTCAGGTGGTTTACCTGGCCTCGATGGCCTACTTTCCGCGTACGGGTCATGTGCGTCTCGTTTCGGTACGCGCAGTCGAGGGCATCTGGCCTCTTTATGGCCAGCTTCAGACTGATCCTCCTGAGGCAGCTATACGGTACCTGCAGGGAGGAGGCGCCTTAGTTGATGGCACCCTGCTTGACGCCTATGACGTACACATAGGCGACTCAATCCGTATCGGTCGGCGAAGCTATCCGATTTTTGGCCGTCTGGAGCAAACGCCTTCCGAGTCGGCCATTATGGCGTTAGCTGCCCCCCGCGTATTTGTGCCCCTAACCACGCTCGACCCCCTTCTGCTTGGTTTTGGTAGCCGAGCACAATATGCGATCTACTTCCGCTTTGACGAGGGTAGAGACGTTGAAGCGCTGGGCAAGCAATTGCGTAACCGCCTGCGTTCGCTCCGCGTTGGGGTTAATACCGTAGAAGAAATCCGAGAAAACTGGGATGAGGCATTTCGGAACCTATATCGTTTTCTGGGGCTGATCGGCTTTATTGCGTTGATTCTTGGGGGAATTGGCGTAGGCAGCTCTATACACGTGTACGTTCGCCAGCGCCTTGACCAGGTGGCAGTGCTTAGATGTCTGGGAGCAACCCCTTGGGCTACTTTTAGCATCTATCTGGCCCAAGCATTAGCTATGGGCGTAGTCGGTGGAGTTCTGGGAACGCTATTGGGGTTGGGTGTGCAAACGGTGTTTCCCCACCTTTTAGCTGACTTTTTGCCCTTCGAGGTTGTCCCAGAGCTCGATCGTTCGGCGGTGCTGCTGGGGTTGGTAGGCGGTCCGGCCATTACCCTGCTTTTTGCTTTACTGCCCCTGCTTCCGGTGCGTCGGGTGACGCCACTGCGGGCTTTGCAGGCTACGGTCGCTCCGGTGCCAAATGCGCGTGACCTGTTGTATCGAGCTACCTGGCTGATGCTGCTGATTGGACTGACAGTCTTTGCTATGGCGGAAGCTCCGGAACCATGGATGGGTTTCGTCTACGCGTTGGGACTGATACTCGTTTTGGGAACGCTTACCTTGCTTGCCCGAGGGCTAACCAGCCTATTGCGGCGCATCGCTTCGGCCCGATGGCCTTATGTATTTCGGCAGGGTTTGGCCAACCTGTACCGGCCAAACAACCAAACGGTGGTGCTGATGCTGGCTCTTGGATTAGGGGTGTTTTTGGTGGTGCTGGTGCTGCTTATCGAGCGGACATTGCTGGCGCAGGTGCAGCGGGCTGGAGGTGGCGAACGTCCTGACTTGGTGTTTTTCGATGTGCAACCTGACCAGCGAGACAGCCTACGCCAGCTCATTGAAGCCTACGGCGTTTCGGTGGTTGAAGAAGTGCCGATCGTCACCATGCGCTTGGCTGCAGTTAACGGACGCCGCATTGCGGAACAGCTGGCTGATACAACTGCCCGACTGGGATGGGCCTTTCGGCGCGAGTACCGCTCGTCGTACCGGGACTACTTGAGCAATACAGAAACCCTTATTGCCGGTACTTTTACACCCGCTGTAGCTCCTGGTACGACTATGCCTCCGGTGTCGCTTGAGGAAGAAATTGCTACTGAACTCGGGGTAAAGCTGGGGGATACGCTGGTGTGGGATGTGCAGGGCGTAGAAATTCCTACGGTGGTAGGAAGCCTTCGGCGTGTAGACTGGCGACGCTTCCAAACCAACTTTTTTGTACTTTTCCCACGGGGGGTGTTGGAGGATGCTCCCCAGATGTTCGTACTGCTGGTGCGTGCTGGAGCGGCTTCACCCCGCATTCAACGCGCTGCCATTGAGGCGTTTCCGAGCGTGTCGGCCATCGATCTACGGCTGATTTTACAGGTGGCCGAGGAGATTTTCCAAAAGGTAGGCGGGGTGCTCCATTTTATGGCGCTTTTTAGTGTGCTGACTGGAATTATTGTGTTGCTGGGCGCGGCGAGCGTTACCCGCGCAGCGCGCGAAGAGGAAATTGTGCTGCTCAAGACGTTGGGGGCTTCACGGCGCCAGGTTTTGCAGATTACAGCAGTAGAATATGGGTTGCTCGGGTTACTTGCAGCTCTGGCTGGCGTCCTGTTGGCCAGTGGATCGGCCACATTACTGGCCATAGGCGTATTTGAGACAACACCGGTTCATCCCTTTGGGGTACTACTCGCAGCCCTGTTGGGTGCTAGCGGGCTTACGTTGGGCATTGGCCTATTGGGCAACCGCCAATTGTACAGCCGACCACTGCTGGACGTGCTGCACGCAGCGGGCTAATCGGTTTAAGGTTTATGGCCCACAAGGATATGGATCTGCCAGCAGCTATGCACAGAGGATGCGCGTTCAGCCATTTTACACAGTAGGTTGGGCAAAGTGAAAGGCTACGACCTGAAGACCACAGCGGGTATAGAACTGATGGGCAGTGGAGCGTTCTACGCCAGAGTCGAGATCTAGTCGCTGGCAGCCCTGCTTGCGGGCGTAATGTGCCAACCAAGCTAAAAGTGCAGCTCCGTAGCCCCGACGACGTAGTGTGCTTTCCGTCACCAGGTCATCAACATAAAGAAAGCGGCCGCGCGACCACATTTCCAGGATCCGAAAGCCTGCTACAGCACACACCTGTCCATTATCTTCCAAATAGGCTAAGCGATAGCCCTGTCGGCGCAGATGCGGCAAGCGCCGCGTAAAGTCTTCTAAAGAAAGATGTGGGCGCAGCTGGGCCAGTACAGGATAGCAGCGGACAAAATCATCAGCCTTTCGAGCTAAGCAAATACGCATAGGTCGTTGCCAGGCTTTAGGGCTTGTTCGACGAAGAGGAAAACCTAAAGTTACACCACGCCAGCAAAGGGGATAAATTTTCCCTCTTGACAGATATAAGCCAGGTATCTACATTAGTAAATCGGTTCGATAAACAACATTAATGATGCGTACCTCGCGGAGTACCATTCGGGATGTGGCCCGTGCGGCCGAGGTTTCGATTTCGACCGTCTCGCTGGTGCTTAACAATAAGGGCAATGTTAGCGAAGAGACGCGCCAGCGGGTATTAAAGGTCGCTAAGGAGTTGGGCTATGTGCCCTCTCGGGCGGCCCGGGACCTATCGTTGCAGCGTACGGGCAATGTGGGCTTTGTGCTTCGAGAAGATCACTTTACGCGAAGTGAGCCGTTTTACACCTACATTTTTTTGGGGACTGAATTCGAGGCGCGGCTTCACAACCTTTATGTTCTGTTGACTACGATTCCTCGTGATTACAAGAGGGGGGAGCATACGCCGCGTTTTTTGCGAGAGCGAAGCATTGATGGTTTGCTGATTGCAGGTAAGGTCAGCGATGCGTTTTTAGAGGAGGTGCGGAGAATGCAGCTTCCTGCTGTGTTGATCGATTATGAAGCGGAAGGTTTCCCGGCTGTGGTGATCGACAACCAAGGGGGAGCACGTCTAGCTGTCGAACATCTTCTTCGGCAGGGGCATCGGCGCATTGCTTTCGTTGGGGCTGACGTCCAGCATCCAAGCATTGCCAATCGCCTGGAGGGATACCGGATTACCTTGGCGCGCGCAGGGCTGTCGGTGGATCCGACTTTGGTGCTTATAGCTCCCGAAGCTGAGCCTACGCGGGCAACCGGCCAACAATTAGGAAAGCAGTTGCTTGAGTTGCCAGAGATCCCGACGGCCGTCTTTTGTGCTAATGATGCCTTGGCATTAGGGGTGATGGAAATGCTTTTGCGCGAAGGACGGCGCGTGCCCGACGAGGTCGCGCTAGTAGGTTTTGACGACGTGCAAAGCGCAGCACAGGCCCCGGTTCCCCTTACGAGCGTGCGCGTTTTTAAGGAGCAGATGGGAGAGCTTGCAATGCGCCACTTGACCGAACTCATTGGGCCAATCCAGGCGCGCCGGCCTTACGCTCGCAGTCAACACACAATCGTGGCACCCATAGAGTTGGTTGTACGTGCGTCGTCGGTAAAACATCCCTAAAGAAAAAGCTCTTTTGTAGAGGTAAATAAAACGTTTTACTAAGTCTATTTTCTTGAAACCGCTTCGTACGTGAAAGAATCATGTAAGTCCCTATATCAACTAACGGAGCACAGCAATGGAGACGATGCTACGATGCATTGGCAGGATAGGACAGGCGTTCGGACTGCTGGGCCTAATCCTGTCGATTGGCGGTTGGAGGATGACCGCCCAGGCGCAGCAAACGTTGCTGGATCGGCTAACAGCTGATTCACCCATGAACCTGCTTTCGGATGGGGGATTTGAGGGTGGGGTTCCGAGTTATTGGCGTGCGGAGGGGGATGGGGCGGAGTGGACGCGGGAGCGTTCGCGTTCGCCGGAGTGGAGTTTGAAGCTTGGGGGTTCTGGGGCTTCGGCGTGGGTTCAGGATGAGGCGATTCGGAACTGGACGCCGCGGATACCTGGGAATTTGGAGTTGGTGGTAGGGGGTTGGGTGTGGACCGAGGGGGTGAACACGAATCCGCAGACGGATGCGGAGAAGTTTCAATTGGTTTTTGAGTTTCGCGACAGTCGGGGGGAGGATTTGCTTGGGGGGCCGCTGGTGATTGATGTGCCGCAGGATCAGGCTTCAACGAACGGTTGGGTGCAGATCGACAACACGTCGTTGGGTCCGTTGGTGTTGCCGGAGGATGCGGTTAGTGTGCGGATAGCATTTCGGAAGGGTTCGCAGGCGACGGGGGTGGTGTATTTGGACGATGTGTTTGTACGGAAGGCGGATCCGAATGCGCCGGGTTGGGAGGGGGACTTTTTCAATGCGAACGTGGATGTGGGTGGGGGATGGTATTACTGGTGGCCGGATTTTCCGCGGGGTTTGGAGGATTGGCCTCAGCGTCAGGAGTTTGCGGTGACGGTGACGGAGGCGCAGGCGCGCAGTGGGCGTCGTTCGATGCGGATAGAGGATTTGCAGCGTACGCCGCAGTTTGAGGCGGTAGCGATCAGTGAGCGGGTGCCGGTGGTGGCAGGAGAGCCGGTGTTGGTGAGTTTTTGGGTGCGGTATGAGGGGGTAGGTAAGCCGGATTCGATTGGTTTGGGCAACAACAACATTGGGTTGACGGCGCTTTGGTACAATCAGATGGAGAGTGGGGCTGCGGGTTATGGGGAGATTGGGGGTGTGGATATTCGGCTCAATGGGGACTACAACGAGCAGGTGATTCCGTTGGCGGAGCGGGTGGAGTCGTCGGGTTGGCGGCAGTATGCGTTTGTGGTGTATCCGAAGGCTGGGGCGGTGGCGATGGAGTTGCGTTTGCGCTACTGGCATGACTTCACCGGCACCACCTACTGGGACGACGTTAGCATCGTGCGTATTGGCGGCAATGTGCTAACGCCAACGGGCATCGGACAGGTCGGACAGGGTAGCCGGCCCGAGCGCTTCCTGCTCTATGCAAATTATCCTAACCCATTCCGGAATAGCACAACGCTGGCCTTCTCGTTACCGGAGCCTGCTCGGGTCACGCTGACTGTCTACAACCTCTTGGGCCAGGTGGTCGCTACGCTGGTTCAAGACGCCCTGCTCGAAGCGGGAACGCACCACGTACGCTTCGATGCCCGTGACCTACCGGCAGGCCTCTACCTCTATCAGCTTCGGGCAGGAAGCTACACGGAAACCCGCACAATGTTGCTGATGAAGTGAAGCGCCAGGGCTGGGAGCTGCTCGCAGCTCCCAGCCCTTTACTGGTTGTTAGGCTATGACGAACGGGTGTGCTATGATGAGGCGTTGCGCTGCGTGGATCGGACTTTGGGCCCTAGTAGGCGTGCTGTCGCTTAGAGCGCAGACAACTGGTAAAATCACAGGGCGCGTGATCGATGCCCAAACGGGCGAGGGGCTGCCCGGCGTGAACGTCTTGGTGGTCGAAACGCAGCAAGGCGCTTCAACCGACGTAGACGGCTACTATGTGATCCTGAATGTGCGCCCTGGCACCTACACGTTACGCGCTTCGATGGTCGGCTTTGCTACTCAAGTAGTGCAAGACGTGCGGGTGCAAATCAACCTAACTACCGAAGTTAATTTTACGCTTCAAGAAGAAGCCCTAGTAGGACAGGAAGTGGTCATTACCGCTACGCGTCCCTTGGTGCAGCGCGACCTGACAGCCACGGCTGCTGCCGTCTCACGTGAAGAACTGGCTGTTCTGCCCGTTGAAACCTTTACCGACGTGGTTAATCTGCAGGCCGGGGTTGTTGAAGGGCACTTTCGCGGGGGACGTATTGGGGAAGTAGCTTACCTGGTTGATGGCATCCAGATCAACGATGTCTACGATCGCTCGTTTGCCTTTCAGGTAGAAAACAACGCCATCCAAGAAATCGAGGTCATTACGGGCACCTTTAATGCCGAATATGGCAGTGCCCAGTCCGGTGTGGTTAACATCGTTACGCGAGAGGGTGGTGCGCGTTATCAGGGTTCCTTCGGGGCCTACCTAGGAGATTACCTGACTACCGGTACGAGCCTTTTTATGGGATTAGGTAGGTTTTCCCCAATGCATGCGCAGTCGGTGCAAGGCGATCTAAGTGGGCCGTTGTTTCCCGGTTTTTCTGGACTAACGTTCTTCGCTTCTGGTCGTTATGTACGAAACCACGGCCACCTCTACGGCCGCCGTATTGTCTTGCCAGTCGACCAGAGCGATCCGCGAGCCCGGTATATCAGCGTTAACGGTCGCCAAGTTTTTGTTCCTGCGCTGGGGGATTCAGCGCTTGTCCCGATGAACTGGAGCGAGCAGCGTACGCTTCAAGCTAAGCTGACCGCACGCCTTTTCGGACAGCAAAAGCTAACGTTTAGTGGACTTTGGCAGCAGGATCAAGGGCAGAACTACAACCACCTGTTCCGCTACAATCCGGACGGCATTCCGACCGTTTACGGTAATTCCCGTTCGCTTTTGGCTACCTACACCCATGTGTTTACCTCCAGCACGTTTGCCGAATTCAAAGGCGCTTACTTTACCAACGAGGTGCGCAGTTATGTGTACGAAGATCCTTTAGATCCCCGCTATCCCCGCGATGATGCCTTACGCCTGTTGGGAGGTAATTTTGCCTTTTACCGCGGGGGCGCCATCATGCAGCATTTCCGGCGCACGACCGAAACCTTTACGGCAAGGCTTGACCTGACCAGCCAGCTAACGCGACGGCATCAGGTAAAAACCGGACTTGAGTTCAAACAGCATACGCTGACCGTACGGGATTTTGCCGTAAAGCGAAATCCTTCGACGGGCTTCCAGCCGGCGATTCCTCCGGTACATACGCCCGACCACGTCTACTATCATAAGCGGCCGATCGAATGGAGTGCCTATGTACAGGACAAAATGGAATTCGACTATCTGATCGTCAATGTGGGGTTGCGCTTTGATTATTTTAATCCCAAGAGCGAAGTGCTCGAAGATTTTGGTCGGCCGCGCACCTCGCCGCGTCGGCCAGCGCCGGCACGTTGGCAACTTTCGCCGCGTTTAGGCCTGTCGTTCCCCCTGAGCGAAAACGGTGCTGTGCGTTTGGCTTACGGTCATTTCTTTCAGATGCCTGCTTTCGATTACCTCTACACCAACGCCGACTACATCTATGATCCTGAGCGTGGACTCAGCCGTGCCTTTGGATATGCCGGACTGGAGCCTGAGCAAACCACAGCATACGAAATTGGTCTTCAACAGGCCTTTTCGGATGTACTCGGCCTGAATCTGGTTCTCTACTATAAAGACATTCGTAACCTGTTGGGCACCCGTATCGAAGTCATTGCACCGGGCTTTGATGAACCCTTTCAACTTGAAAAATATGGTCGCTACGTAAACCGCGACTATGGACAGGTCAAAGGTTTTTTGGTCTCTTTAGAGCGGCGCATGGCCGGGGGCTTTGGCCTGTCGGTGGACTATACGTTCCAGATCGCACGCGGTAATGCGAGCGATCCGCGTGCCGTGCTAATTGACGAACAGGCCGGAATTGAGCCCGAAAAACAATTGGTCCCGCTGGACTGGGACCGGCGCCACCAGTTGAATACCAGCTTGAGCGTAGGGGACATGCGGCGCTGGACGGTGACCCTTGTCGGTCGTTTGGGCTCAGGCTTGCCCTACACGCCGTCGATTGCCGATGAGCGCATCGGGGTAGAAAACTCTGCTCGCAGGCCTGGTTTTGTGCAGTTTGACCTCTATGCCAGCCGGATCTGGCGGCTTGGGCCTGTTGGGTTGCAGCTCTTTGCCCGCGTATACAACGTGTTCGATAACCGCAACGAAATTCAAGTATACACAGACACCGGACGCGCTTTTCCTAATCTGCGCTACTATTCGGGTGAGCCACAGGGATTAAACACGAAGGAAGAATTTTTACGCCGGCCCGATTTCTACTCGGCGCCGCGGTTGGTCAACCTGGGCATGAACATAACGTTTTAGGGCGATGCAGGCACGTTGGTGGATTGGCGTATTTACAGCCGTTTGGCTTTCCCTGCCCGCTCAGGGACAGCGCACGCCTGACCCGAACAAAGGCGATCCGCGACTGACCCAGTGGGGCATCATGGATGGTAACCGGGTGCGCACGCTCTATGCTAACCATGGTGAAGTAGCCCGCTGGCCCGACCAGCCCTCTGGCGAATGGCCTAAAGGCACAGGCCGTTCCTATGTCGACGGGGTAGCCTTGATCGTTTCCGCCCGTACCCAAGATAGCCAAGGGCGGACGATCTATCCCATGAGCACCAACTACCGGGAGTTCATTGACCGCGATCCTGTAACAAAAGTCCCTTGGGGTTGGGCACCGCTACCTGGCTATTCAAACCCGCGTCAAGCTTCACCAGCCCGTAGCGATGATCCCAGCACCTGGCCGGCCTCCTGGCCTGATCGCCCCATTGAATGGGCCGGCTACTGGAACGGCTATTTCGGTCGTGGTATCCAAAACGCTGACGTCGAAACGTATTTCGTCTTCGACGACGCCTACGACTTTGAATGGACCCAACCGCCCCATCGCTTTTTTCCCTGCCGGGGCGATACCACTCGTGGAGGACTCGGTATGGAGGTGGCCACCCGTGGTTTCCAGTGGACGCATGTGCTTGCCCAGGACGTGATCTTCTGGCACTATGAAATCACCAACGAATGTGACGTTTTTTATCCAGACATTTTTTATGCCCAGTATATCGATTGGGGTGTAGGGGGGACCGACGATTCGGGCGACGACGAAGGTGCCTATAACACGCGGTTGGACTTGGCGTTTGCTTGGGACTATGATGGCATCGGTACACCGGGGCGCTGGGGACCTGTAGGCGTAGCCGGCTATGCCTTCTTGGAATCACCCGGCAACCATACTGATGGCATCGACAACGACGAAGATGGCATTACCGACGAGCGTCGCGACAGCGGCCCAGGCCAGCTCATTGAAGGTCAGGAAAACATTCGGGCTTATCTTGAGCAGCACTACGACCTG
>Ga0197143_1000206_pt1 | contig 69946 bp, 58 predicted proteins | sample GBS70_MetaG_FD_148603 | JGI IMG/M metagenome (GOLD analysis project Ga0197143, IMG submission 148603) | Sediment microbial communities from Great Boiling Springs, Gerlach, Nevada, United States - GBS 70_MetaG | ecosystem: Environmental > Aquatic > Thermal springs > Hot (42-90C) > Sediment...
AAAATCCTACCTCCCGACCCGCCAAAAAATAATCGGCCGTCGTCTTGATCCGACGCGCCGACCACCAGACAATGCCGGCCAAAACCACGAAATAAGCCGCTACAATTAACCAGTCCAGTACCGTCATAGGCTTTTAACGATTCTTTTAGCGGTTTTCACAGGGTAGGCGTTAATCATCGCATCCGTTGGCGCAGGACGTTATCGCTGCCCGTAATAGGCCTGACTTCCGTGTTTGCGACGAAAGTGCTTTTCCAGCACGTATTGTTCAAGCGCAGGCGCTTCGGGATTGATCTGGTAGGTGTAAAAGGCCATTTCGGCCACCAGTTCAAGCACCAGCGCGTTTTCAGCCGCTTTTTCCGGTGTTTCGCCCCAGGCAAAAGGACCATGCCCGGCTACCAGCACACCGGGCACTTCCAGCGGATCAAGCTGGCGCTCGCGAAAGCACTCGGCAATTACCACGCCTGTCTGATGCTCATAAGCTTCGACCACTTCTTCTGGGCGTAACGGTCGCGTGACCGGAATTTCTCCATAGAAATGGTCAGCATGGGTTGTACCCAGACAGGGAATTGGACGTCGTGCTTGCGCCCAAGCTACCGCATAGCGCGAATGCGTATGCACAACAGCGCCGATTTCAGGGAAGCTCAGATAGAGATAGCGATGCGTCGGGGCATCCGTCGAGGGACGCAGTGTACCTTCAACCACACACCCACTTTCCAATTCCAGCACCACGATGTCTTCCACTCGCAGCTGGTCGTAGTCCACCCCACTGGGTTTAATGGCCATAACGCCAGCTGCCCGGTCTACGCCACTGGCGTTGCCCCAGGTAAGTTGCACCAAGCCACTGCGCACAATGTCCTGGTTCGCCTTCCAGACTGCTGCCTTTAGCCTCTCGAATGCCATACCTGATCACGAATTTCCAGCAAGCGCTTCATCACAGGATAAAGATCCATTTGCGAGCCCAATACCCCAAAGGCATCATGCAAATTCTTATAAAGTGCAAAAAGCTCTTCGTAGACGCGCTGGTGACGGGGAATAGGGTCATACGCTTCAGCGCGCACCCCCGTCATAGCCTGGATGGCTTCATCGAATCGATCGTATCCGCCCCGTTGGCTTCCAGCAACAACAGCTCCGCTAATTGCCGCCCCCAAAGCACAGGTCAACTCACTGCGAGCCAGTTCAATGCGACGTCCCATAACATCTGCATAAATCTGCATAAGGAGCGGATTTTTAGGCGGGATACCACCACAGGCCAGTACCCGCTTGACCGGCACACCATAAGCTTCAAAACGCTCCATAATTACCCGCGCGCCAAAGGCGGTGGCTTCCATCAAGGCTCGGTAGATTTCGGCCGGGGAAGAGCGCAGCGTTAACCCTACGATCAATCCGGTAAGCCGCTGATCAACAAGTACGGTCCGATTACCGTTGTGCCAGTCAAGCGCCAGGAGGCCACTTTCGCCGGGGCGTAGCCGGGCAGCAGCCGCCGTCAGGGTAGCGTGATCATGCCCTTCCGGACGCACTACCTGCACAAACCAGTTGAAGATGTCGCCTACGGCCGACTGGCCGGCCTCCAGTCCGTAGTAACCCGGCAGGACCGAGTCGCGCACGATCCCGCACAGCCCGGGGATGTCGGCCAGCGGCTGATCACCCGGTGCGATCATGATGTCGCAGGTGGACGTCCCGATAATTTTGACCAGCACACCGGGCGCAATACCTGCACCCACCGCCCCCAGATGCGCGTCGAAGGCGCCCACCGCCACGGGAATACCGGCCGGAAGCCCCAGCCGCTCGGCCCATTCAGGCGTAAGCTGCCCGGCCGGTTGCGATACATTGTAAGCGCGATCCGGCAACGTGCGGCGCACCCGCACCAGAGCGGGATCGATTGCTTCCAGAAACGCTTCGTCCGGATATCCCCCCCATTCTGGGTTGAAGAAGGCCTTGTGGCCAGCCGCACAGATTGAGCGCCGCAACCGGGCGGGGTGCTCGGTACTGGTCAGAACTGCCGGGATCCAGTCGGCGATCTCTACCCACGTATAGGCTGCCTCGAACACCTCCGGATCCACCCGACGGCAGTGCAAGATCTTAGCCCAGAACCACTCGGCACTGTAGGTACCGCCGTACTTGGCAATGTAGTGCGGCCGCAGCGCTCGTGCCTTTTCGGTGATTTCGGCCGCTTCGGCATGGCTCGTGTGGTCTTTCCAGAGCCAGGCCTGCGCATTGAGATTGTTGCGGAAACGCTTGTTGAAAGCTAAAGGGCGTCCTTCAGCGTCGACCGGTAGAGGTGTCGAGCCTGTCGTATCCACCCCGATCCCGATCACGCGCGATGGATCAAAGTCAGGGTGCCGCTGCGCTTCTGCCAGGGCCCCCCGGATGCTGGCTTCAGCGCCTGCGAGATAATCGCCCGGATGCTGACGGGCCAGGTCGGGGTCTGCCGCATCAAGCAAGATGCCCTGTTCGCCTGAAGGATAAGGAAACACACACGTACCGACCTCTTCCCCGGTTTGCACGTTGACAATCAACGCCCGCACCGAATTCGTGCCATAGTCCAGACCGATCGCAAACGTTGGTGCCATTATCCTACGTGCTGGTTGGTTTTAGGCTACGTGTCGGTAGACCTCCCAGTCCATGTAAGTTGTTAGCGCTTCGGCCACGACGTCGGCAACATGCGTCAGCGTAGCCGCCACATGATGGGGAAAGCCGTTCCGGCATACATAGTGCAGCAGCTGCTGCAAACCGGCTACCTCAAAGACCCCATAGCCACCGAACGTGTCAAGCGGATCGTCGGTAAAGCGCCCCTCCCCTACATAGACGCGCACGCGACCGCTGAACTCGTCGGTGGTCAATCCACAAAACGTAAATGGCCCTGGTGCAATGCGCCCTACTAACGTTCCATAAGTATTTTCCTTACCGACCGTCCCGGCGATGATCTCCTGATAATCCATACGTTGGGATTCAAAGAAAGCAGCGGGAAGGTTGCTGCAGTGAAAAACAACGCCCTTGTCTAGCTCGTCTTTGTAGTTGTTATTCCAGTCTAAAAGCGCCGATGGCTTTCCCGAAGCCTGCTGCAATAGGTACATGCTCAAAACGCCCGGAATGTCGGCCTCACAAGCACTGGGGATGAGCTGATTGCTAAGCATGCTCATCGGCGTGCAGGGCACCACGCCATAAAATTCTTCCAGCGCCGTCCAGCATTGAATGGCTACTGCTTTGAGTTCTTTTTCTTGCAGAAAGCGATCGATCGCCACGCCCAGCTTGGCCAGCTTGATTAAACTTTCCTGTGGGACACCCCGCACATCGGTGTAGGAATGGATTTCTTCAAGCTTTTGCTGAACCGCAGCGTCGCGATCGTCCATGCGTCGGATCCAACCTAAAAGCTCCGAAAGATCCAGGGGTTCAACGGTGATGCCGGCGCGCTCCAGCAACTTTTCACTGTAGCGGACCGTGTTGAAAGCCGCCGGTCGGGCCCCGATCTGCCCGATGCGCAACCCACGGAGCGAGCGCACCACCCGGCAGACCGCTGCAAAGCGCCGCAAGTCGGCCCGAAACGCCTCGCCGTCCGGATCGACCGTGTGCAGCGTCGTCAGGGAATAACGGATGCCATACTGATACAGGTTGTTGCACACGGAAATTTTGCCGCAAAAGCTGTCGCGCCGCAAGTTAATGGACATGCGATCGGGACGGTCTGGGAAGGCATGCACCAGCACGGGGACCTCCAACCCCGCCCACCGCAACGTATTGGCTATGGCACGCTCATCCCCAAAATTTGGGAGGCTAACCAGGATGCCATCAAGCTCCTCACGATGCGCTTTAAAAAAATCGGCATACTGGCGGGCTTCGCTCAAACTTTCAACAGCCCCGTTACGCGTCGCCTCTTCCGGTAACAGCAGCGGCCGAATGCCTTCGGCTTCCAAAACCCGCAAAATCTGCCTTCGGCCTTCGGTACAAAGATGCGCAGGGAAAAACCCACGGTTACCGATAAGCACCCCTAAGGTGACCATGCGAATTCTCCGCTTGTAAGGTTTTTTAGATATCGTTTTGTTAAAGCACGAAGCGCTTCAATAATAGGAAAAAGGCGCTTTAGAGGCAAGTACCCTCCTCGGATTTTTGAATGGCAAAGATTTACGCAAAAAAGCCATGAAAACCCCTAAACCCCATTGCTTCAACTTGATTTCATAAAAAGAATTGAAAATTATGTCTAATCCCGCAATGTACCAAACGCCGAAACGGCCATGAAATGGATTACGTTATCCTGCATTGCACTGCTCAGCGCCTGGTTTGCAGGATGCACGCCGCACGCCGAACACGACCAAACAACCATCACGCCCTCGGACCCCAACGCCACCCCAGAAACCCGTGCCCTGTTTTTTAACTTGCATCGCCTGGCCCCACACGCAATTCTTTATGGTCATCAAGACGATTTGGCCTACGGCGTCTCGTGGTGGGCTGAACCTGGACGCTCAGACGTCAAAGAAGTCACCGGCTCTTATCCGGCCGTCTACGGCTGGGAACTGGGCAAGCTGGAGCATGGAGCGGAACGCAACCTCGATAGCGTTCGCTTTGACGACATGCGCCGCTGGATTATCGAAGGGTTTCAGCGAGGTGGTGTCATCACCATCAGCTGGCACATGGACAATCCCGTCAGCGGCGGTAGTGCTTGGGATACCACCCGAGCTGTCTACGCTATTCTACCCGGAGGCGCACGCCATGAGCTGTTCCGGAGTTGGCTGGATCGCTTTGCCGACTTTGCAAGGCAGCTCCGCGGCGTCCCGCCCGGCGGTCGCGATACCGTTGCCATTCCCATCATCTTTCGGCCTTACCACGAATGGACAGGAAGCTGGTTCTGGTGGGGACGCCGGCATTGCACACCCGAAGAGTTCATTCAGCTTTGGCGCTTTACCGTTGACTATCTCCGCCAAGAAAAAGGGCTGCATCACCTGCTCTGGGCCTATTCGTCGGACCGCTTTACGTCTCCGGAAGACTATTTAGAGCGTTATCCAGGGGATGATTACGTGGACTTATTGGGCTTTGACGACTACCACGCTCATAAAAGCGAGGAAACCCTTCCTTTCCTCATCCGGGAATTACACGACATAGTCCGGATAGCCCAGGCGCGTGGTAAACTGGCCGCCATGACCGAAACCGGCTACGAAGGCATTCCGGACAGCACCTGGTGGACGGGGAAGCTGCTTTGGGCGCTCAACCACGACGAAACAACCCGCCAAATTGTCTACGTACTTACCTGGCGTAATGCCTACACAATCCCAGGACACTACTATGCCCCTTATCCCGGCCACCCCAGTGCCGAAGACTTCCGACGTTTTTATGCCCACCCCCTTATTTACTTTGAAAACGAACTGCCCAACTTGTACCAAATAGGAGAACCCTAAAGCCTAAACTGTTGCCTATGGGAACTTGCAATGCTCCATTTTTATTCCAGCAACAGTTTGAACCGATTTAATGGTCCAGTTTAGTTGCGTTGCGCAGCAAGCCTCTATGCGGAAACGTTCCAATCCGACCATTACCGACGTAGCGCGTTTAGCTGGGGTTTCTAAAGCTACAGTTTCGGCTGTTCTAAACGACCGCGACACGGTCAGTGCAGCCACGCGCGAAAAAGTGCTGGCCGTTATTCGTGAGCTAAACTACCGTCCTCGTGAGTTTGCCCGGCATCGCTTTCGCTCCGATAACGAGCGCAGCATTGGTTTTATCATTAAAGAAGACGATAATCCGTACTATGCAGAACTGATCGCCGGTGCGCGCCGCATCGCAGAAGCCAAAGGATACACGATCCTGGTTGCTAGCTCTGAAGGCTCCTATCAGGCCGAGCAGCGCATCATTCAGCTCATGACTGCCAAAGACGTCAACGGCTTTATCATCACCCCCGTAATTGACGACGAAGCCGATTTGTCTCACCTTTTTGAGCTCAAGCGCCGCAACATTCCGTTTGTCCTCTTGGAAGGCATTCGTGGGTTGCAAGCAAATTTGGTTGATATCGATAACGTGCGTGCTGCCCAGGCGGCTATTCAGTACCTTATGGCGCAAGGGCATACGCATATCGTTTACTTTGCCGGACCACGCTATTCGCTTCATACCGAAGAGCGGCTGGAAGGCGTACGTCGGGCCTTTAGCACTTCGCACCGCGCCTTACGCGATGAACAGGTTATTTATGCTGGAGCGCACACGCGCGACGGCTATGAAGCGGCACGGGCTTACTTTTCACAACATCCTTCTCCCATGCCCACTGCAGTAGCTTGCTACAACGACTTGGTAGCCTTAGGCGTATTACGTGCCCTAGAGGAACTTGGCCTTCGCGTACCCGACGAGATCTCGGTAATCGGGTTTGACGATTTGGCCTTTTTGCACTACACACCTTGGCCACTTTCAACAGTACGCGTTCCTAAAGAAACAATGGGCGAAAAGGCTGCAGAAATTCTCATCAAGCACATCGAAGCAGGCAAGCCTGCCCCTATCGAAAAAGTTCACTTGGACTTTGAGCTTGTTGTGCGAGCAACCACGCGTGCCCTCCAAGAAGCCAGTTTGGACTAAAGGCCGGAAGCAATAAGCAGTTCAATATCGCGATAAGGCAGCCCAAACATAGTTGCCAGACTTTTCTTGGTGAGATGGCGTCGGTAAACGTAGGTGCCGTTACGCAAACCAACGTTGCGCCAAAGGGCTTCGTGAATAGAGCCGCTTTCGCCAATATCGATCAAATAGGGGACCAGCACGTTGTTCAGGGCATAGGTGGCTGTGCGCGCTGCATTAGAGGGCATGTTAGGCACGCAGTAGTGAATAACGTCGTATTTCCGAAAGATAGGATTGGAGTGGGTTGTTGGCCGGCTGGTTTCGATACATCCGCCTTGGTCGATCATCGTATCGACAATAACCGAGCCCGGTTGCATTTCGGCAACCATGTCTTCGGTGACCAGGATAGGCGCACGCTGCCCATCGCTCATTTTTGCGCCAATAACCACATCGGCCGAACGCACGGCTTTGCGGATATACTCTACTGAAGCCATGGCCGTAGTAACCCGCCGGTCCAGGTAGTGTTCAATCGACCTCAAAGCACCCAAATCCGTATCTAGTACCACCACATGTGCCCCAAAACCCAGCGCAGTGCGGGCCGCCCACTCTCCAACCACCCCCGCCCCGATAATCACTACCGTAGCCGGCGGAACTCCAGAAATACCCCCCAGCATTACCCCCTTGCCCCCTTCATTGCTTTCCAGATAACGGGCAGCAATTTGCACGGCCATGGAGCCCATGATCTCGTGCATCATGCGCACAATGGGGAGCGTGCCATCCGAATCGCGAATAAACTCAAAGCCGATTCCGGTGATGCCCAGCTCCATCAGCCGGTGCAAAAACTGCGGCGTTGTAGACCCCAAATGCAGCGCTGAAATAAGCACCTGGTTTTCTTGCAAAAACCGCAGCTCTTCTTCTGTAGGCCGGCCTACCTTAACAATCAGCTCGCATCGACTATAGAGGTCCTCTGGTGTAGCCACGATTTGCGCCCCCGCCTCCATGTACTCGCTATCCGCAAAATGTGCCAGCACCCCAGCCCCTTGTTCTACAAATACTTCATGACCATTGGCCACTAAGGTAGCCACACCACTGGGGGCCAATGCCACGCGACGCTCTTCATTGGCCACCTCACGAGGAACGCCTATGCGAAACGCACGATGGCGTTCACGCAAACGTAAAGGTTTCTCCATCGGTAGCAAAGCCTGACCGATGGTCATCCCCTGAAGCGCAGGAATCTCCATGCGTTTCGACGGCTGAATAAGGGATTACAAGTCCTAAATATACGCCGATTCTGGTTTATTTTTCTGGAAAAGCTGCAGCGCTATCGACAGCAAGCCATTCATAGAGTAAAACGGTAGCCGCCATGGCAACGTTGAGCGACTCGGTAGCCCGACGCTGGGCAACACCGGGCACGGTTATGCGCGCATCGAGTCGCGCTTTGACTTCTGGTGCAAGCCCATGCGCCTCACTGCCCAGGACCAACACAGCAGGCTGGCGTGGCTGCCAAGCAGGCGCTGGAATGCCTTCAAGATCAGCGCCATAACAAGCAAAACCCGCAGCACGTAGCCGATCAAGAAGCTCAGGCAGTTGGACAACCCGCACCAAGTGTAAATCCCAATGTCCTCCCATAGCCGCTCGTACCACTTTCGGCTGATACAAATCCACTGTACCAGAAGCAGCCACCACAGCGTCCACGCCAAACCAAGCTGCCGCCCGGAGGATCGTCCCCACATTCCCTGGATCTTGCAGCCGATCAAGCGCAACTACGCGCCGACAGGTAAACAGCACCTCTTCCGCCTCCCATACCAGACGGGCAATGGCCAGTACGCCTTGGCTGGTTTCGACGGTTGAGAAATGCCGCAGCTCTTCTTCGCTAAGTACCGTTACCGGCACAGTAACGCGCTCCAATAAGGCAGCCACGGCCGGACGTCGGCGAGCCGCAGCCGTTACCAACACCTCCAACAGAGGAGCCTCTGCAGCCAGCGCCGCCTCCAATGCCCGTACCCCTTCAATAAGATATTGCCCTAATTGCTCTCGGTACTTACGCTGCAAAAGTCGCGTTAACGTTTTGCGTTGTCGATGGCTTAGCATACCAAAGGGGACTGCGGTTGCCTGCCGTCCTCAAACCGTATGGGGATGACTTTGGCTCCAGGATTTCGGATCTTCTGACAAAAGCGTTTGCGTTGACTATGCGGTTTTTGTGTCTCCTTGGGTTTCTGCTTGCAGGAAGCCCTCTAACAGCACGGGCCCAATCGTTGCCGCCCACCAACCTGGAGCAATTTCAGCGTCTGGCCCGGTCGTGCCTAACGCTGCCCGATTCACTTGAAGCGTTTCGCTTGGAGGCGCCGGACACGCTGCCCTACGTAAAAACGGCCTTAGAGGCTGCCTGGCTGCAAGAAGGACGAAGGCTCTATACTTCAGCAGAAATACAATTGCCGATCGTCCGCTATCGAATCGCCACAGCCCAAGTCACCTATGCCCGCCTGCCACGACGACAAGTGGTGCGACACGTAACGCTGGTAATGCAGTATGCCCTTCAGGCCCCTGACGGTCGGGTGCTCCTTGCTGCCTCTTGCCAACCGGTAGTCACCGACACCGTAGCCCGCGCGCTTGTCGTTTCCTTAGAGCATCCCGCCTTCCCGGAAACACAGGCACCACTACCCACCGAGCAACCTGGCCTGTTAACGCGTTACCTGATGCCGGCCATCGCACTTACGGCCACAGCGTTAAGTGTTTATTTACTTTTTACCCTCCGCAGTCGGAAAACAACAGATGCATCTACGACGCCCTAAAGCCTGGTTCGCTCTGGTTTGCCTTAGCGCCTGTGCCAATCCGGTAGCCCCCACAGGGGGCCCACCAGATCGCACCCCACCCGCACTGGTCGAAAGCACGCCAGCAGCCGGAGCAACGCACGTGCAGGATGCAACGGTACGTCTTGTTTTTTCTGAGGCAGTAGAACCTGCCTCAGTGGTCCGGTCCTTAACCCTCACGCCGGCACCACCACAACGACCTGAACTCCGCGTGCGTGGTCGTATCGTCACCCTTCGTCTACCCACACCGCTGCGGCCCAACACCACTTACGTCCTAACCTTTGACACTAATCTACGCGATCTGCACGGCGTTGGCCTGCAGGCGCCGATTACCCTGGCGTTTTCCACCGGAGCCGCCATTAACAAAGGCCGTATCGAAGGCCGCGTGCTTAACGCGACCACCGGCCAACCGGTAGCCAACGCAGACGTCTATGCGTATGCTTTACGGGATTCCCTACCACCAGCCCGGCTGCCTGCACAACCCGACTATCGCACCCAAACCGATGCAGAAGGCCGTTTTCGCTTTACCCACCTGAGCGAGCAGCCTTATTTCGTAATTGCCCTCATAGATCGCAACCGCAATCGCCGACCTGATCCAGACGAACCCTTTGCCGCACCGCCTTTCCCGGCTTTACAGGCTGACACCGCATCGGCTCCTGTGGAAATCCCTTGGTTACTCACCGCAAGCGATACGCTTTCTCCCATACCGCAACGCATAGAGGCACTTTCCAACCGTCGTCTGCGCGTGCGTTTCTCAGAACCGGTGCGTCTTCCTAGTCGGGATCCCCAAAGCTGGCAACTCTTCCGGGAGGCCACACGCCCGGCGGTCAGGCAGGTTTACCAAACGGCTGAGCGATCGCCGGAGGTATACCTTGAGACCGATCCCCTTGCGCCTGAAGCTTACTGGCTACGTATCGGTAGCGTAGCCGATACGGCCGGCAATCTTGCACGAAACGATACCCTACGCCTAATAGCCGTGGATCGTCCCGACACCTTACAACTCCGTTTTTTAGGATTTGCGCCTGGCCCTGAAGCCCGCCTACTGCCAGATCAGTCTTTCTGGCTACGCTTTAACGCCCCGCCACCACCTCTGGAGGCAGCGATCCGTTTAACGGATTGGGCAGAGCAAGCCCGTTCGTTCCGCCTGGAAAGTGAAACTGGCACAGCATTTCGGTTGGTGCCAGATCCGCCACTCCAATTAGGTGAGCGCCTTAAGCTGGTACTGGACGGTCGAGCCATAGGGATTGCCGATACGCTCTGGCAAGCTGTGCTGCTAGGCATTCCGGAATCTGACTTAGGCAGCATAAGCGGCCTAGTGATCTCGCCCGATTCCACCGCTCCGGTTGTTTTGGAACTCCTTCCGCAGAGGGCCGGGTTGCCCGTCCGGCGCATAACCCTGGCGCCGGGCGATAGCCTATTTCGGTTTGAACGTATACCCGAAGGTCGCTATCAGCTCCGGGCTTTTATAGACCGTAATGCTAACCAGCAATGGGACGGGGGTCAACTAATGCCTTATATACCTCCCGAACCGCTTATCTGGCTTGCCGAACCCCTACAAGCCCGCCCTCGCTGGGACGTTGCACCAGCAGATACGCTGCGTTTTCCTCCGATACCCTAACACGGGATCTTTGCCGGCATCGCTTCTTTCAAAGCCGGCGACGCTACCCAACGGATAAGCATGGATGAAGCCATGCGGGATGTACTCGCCGAACCGGTCTTAACAGCCCAGGCCATGCGGACAGCCGACCAGCACACCATCGAGGTGCTGGGTCTACCGGGCCGGGTTTTGATGGAAACTGCAGGCCGGGGTGCGGCTGCGGTGGCCGCACGCATGTTAGGGACTGGCGGCAATCGCACCGTCATCTGCCTGTGCGGCCGTGGCAACAACGGCGGCGACGGATTCGTAGTGGCCCGCGTGCTCCATGCGCAGGGGGCTCGTGTGCACGTTGTGACGCTAAGCGACGTTTCAACCATGAGCGACGATGCGGCAGCCAACTACCGGCTGCTCGTTCACCTCGCTGAAGCCGACCCAGCACACCGGCTGCTCCTCCATCGAATCGAATCGGCTGCCGAACTGGATCGGTTGCCGCTTGCCGACTTGTATGTCGATGCCCTGCTGGGAACAGGTCTCTCCAGTCCACTACGCACGCCTCTGGCTGAAATCGTAGAATGGTTAAACACCCGCGAAGCTCCTATTCTGGCCATCGACATCCCTACCGGATTGGACAGCGACACAGGTCAGGTGCTGGGAGTGGCTGTCCGGGCTACGCGAACGGTCACCATGGGTGCCCTTAAAGTAGGGCTGCTACTTGGAGAAGGACCAAAGTATTCAGGCCAGATCGAAGTCGTCGAAATTGGTATTCCCCGCCATGTGCTCGTTCAAGCGGCCCGGCAGTCCGGATGCGCTTGGCGTGCTACCGATGCCACCATACGGCATTGGCTCCCGCACCGTGCTTACGAGGCACACAAATACAGTGCAGGCTTGGTCGTCGTGGTGGCTGGATCACGGGAGTTTACCGGCGCTCCGGTTATGGCAGCCACGGCTGCTGCCCGCATCGGCGCCGGCTACGTGCTATGCGCCTGCCCTTCCGGCGTACGCCCCATCTTAGCCACTAAGCTGACCGAAGTAGCTTTGCTTAGCCTGCCCGAAACAGAACGTGGAGGGATCGATCAGGAAGATGCCTTTGATGTGCTGGCCGACTGGTTAGAACGGGCCCACGCATTACTGGTTGGGCCAGGCTTAGGACGTCATCCGGACACGCAACGCTTTGTACGCAGCCTGCTCGAAAGGGCTACGCAGCCTGTCGTCATCGACGCCGATGGCCTCAATGCCCTCGTGGGCTTTACCGACTTTATACGCCACCACGCCCGAGGGCAATGGATTCTAACCCCCCATGTTGGGGAGTTTCGACGACTGGCTGGTAACGACGTCGACTTAACCGATCGCGTTCGCGTTGTGCAACAATACGCCCGGGCCTGGAACTGTGTGCTGCTGCTCAAGGGAATGCCCAGTCTGGTAGGATGTCCAGACGGGACGGTCTGGATCAACGCCACCGGGAATCCGGCCTTAGCTACAGCTGGAACCGGCGATATCCTGGCAGGACTGTGTGTCGGCTTACTGGCCCAAGGCCTACCCCCTGATCGCGCTGCGCTTTGCGCGCTACACGTGGGTGGTGCTGCAGCCGACAGCTATGCAGCACAATATGCACCGCAGAGCATGATGGCCATGGATTTGTTGAGACATCTACCCCAGGTGCTGCAAGAACGCTTCATGACCTAAACATAATGTCGCGCTTACTTCCCTGGATTTGGACAGCAACGCTCCTAGTTGCTTGTTTTTTACCTAGTAAGCTCGTGGAGCCAACTGTTGCGCTATGGGTAGACAAAGTTGTCCACTTTGTGCTGTTTGCTGGATTTTCAGGATTTTGGCTTCTCGACGCCGTAGATTCTAATACTAAACGCCTACGGCAGGTACTCATTGCCGGTCTTTTGCTGGCAGTGCTGACCGAGATCGGGCAAGGCGTACTTCCGATAGGCCGCTCTGCTGAATGGTGGGACCTGGGTGCTAACCTGCTGGGTTTGCTGACTGGCATAGCCTTTGACCGGCAGTTTACTTTTTCTCCTGGAAAAAGCTGAACATGGAACCCAGAGCCTTTCTGAGCATATGCCTTACAGAATTTTCACATCACACAGCTGAGGGCCTTAATGTATTTTTGTCTCTCAAATTCTTAACTGAACTGGTGCCATGGGATTTGTTCGTAAAACAGAAGAGGCCGACTTGCGGAAGCGGTATCCCTTGTATATCGAGATCGGCCTGATCCTCACCCTGATCCTGCTCATTGTAGCCTTCCGGGTAGACTGGCGTCCGCAGCAGGGGGTACAGTTTGTGATGGAAGAGCAGGAAGTGGTACAAATGGAAGAGATTGTACAGACGCGGCAGGAAGTCGCCCCTCCACCTCCACCGCGGCCACCTGTCCCTGTCGAAGTGCCCGATGAAACCTCCTTGGAAGAAGTAGAGCTAAACCTGGACGCGGCCTTAGATATTGGAGAGGCCGTTGCCAACGTCCCTCCTCCACCTCCCCCACCTCAAAAGCAAGAGGAAGAACCAGAGCCTGAAGTTTTCGTGGTGGTCGAGGAAATGCCGGAGTTGATCGGGGGCCAGCAGGCTATTTACAACTGCATCAAATATCCGGAGATTGCTCGTAAAGCAGGGGTAGAGGGCCGCGTCATTGTGCAGTTTATCGTGAACGAGCAAGGCAACGTCACTGATGCGCAGGTGCTACGTGGGGTAGGAGCTGGGTTAGACGAAGAAGCCCTCCGGTGCATTGGCCAGCTTAAGTTTAAGCCAGGCAAGCAACGTGGGCGACCCGTTCGGGTGCGTATGTCGCTACCGGTTATCTTCCGTTTGCAGTAAGTGCCTGATCGACTTTCGGAAATAGAAAAGCCCTCCTTCCGAGGGCTTTTCTATTTTTTATTTTTTCAGATGGCGGACTTGACCGTCAGCCTGCCCCACCAGAACGTCGGTGACCATGTTCAGAAACAGTCCATGATCTAGCACGCCGGGAAGCGTAGAAAGCCTAAGGGCAAGAGCATGCGGATCATCAATCCCATTGGGGAATCGCGCATCAATAATCCAGAAACCTTGATCGGTCACCACAGGACCATCCTTGCCTTGGCCCATACGTAAAACAGGCTCGGCTCCTAGCCGCTCTAAGGTTCGCATCACCGGTGCAGCAGCCATAGGGAGCACCTCGACAGGAACCGGCCAGCGCGTACCTAAGCGCTCAACGAGCTTGGAGTCATCTACCAGAATGACAAAGCGGCGTGCTTGAGCAGCTACAACTTTTTCTCGGGTATGTGCAGCTCCTCGGCCTTTAATTACATCCAAGGTAGGACTGACTTCGTCGGCACCGTCAAAGGCCAGATCTAACCCATCGACATCATCGAGCGTAACCAGCGGAATGCCTTCGGCACGGGCTAAACGTTCGGCAGCATAGGAGGTAGGCACCCCCACTACCTGCAGTCCTTCTTCACGCACGCGGCGTCCAAGTGCACGAATAGCCCAAGCGGCTGTCGATCCTGTACCCAACCCTAGCCGCATGCCGTTTTCCACCATAGCTGCCACATGCTGACCAGCTGCACGCTTAGCTTGTTCGGCAGGGGTAAGCGTCTCTTCCATGGACCTCTACTCATAGCGTAAAGCTTCAATGGGATTCAACCGGGCTGCCCGATACGCTGGATAGCTGCCAAACACAAGGGCAATAAGCGTTACCAGCAAAATCCCTCCCAGCGCCCATTCCCACGGAAATACTGCGGAAATATCGAACCGTAGGGCAACCAGGTTACCGGTCAAAACGCCCAGCAAAATACCTACAAGACCTCCTAACTGGCACAAGAAAAATGCTTCAAGCAAGAACTGCCCCAGAATATCTCGCCGACGGGCCCCTACTGCTTTCCGGATACCAATCTCCCGCGTGCGCTCAGCAACCGACACCAGCATAATGTTCATGATGCCAATGCCCGCTGTCAGTAGGGCAATCAGGCCAATGCCAGCACCGGCTATCGATAACAAACGTGTAAAGCGGTCAAAAACACCCCGCATAGAGTCATTTGTGCTGATCTCAAAGTCGTTGGGTTTGTCTGGAGGAACTCTCCGAATGATCCGGAGCCGATTGATGGTTTCTTCCATGGCAGCACCCAGTAGCTCAGGCCGGGCTACGCGCACGCTTACCGATCCCAGATCACGATCCGGCCTTCCATACCGAACAAACGCTGTAGTAATGGGGATAAACAGACGACGATCTTGACTAAATCCCAGAAAACTTCCTTTCTCCTTGAGTACCCCAATAACCTCATAAGGCTGCCCTTGGAAACGCACCACTTTGCCTATAGGCGACACGTTGGGAAACAGCTCTTCGGCAACTACCGAACCCAAAACCGCAACCATACGCCCGTAGTGCACCTCCTGGGCAGTAAAAAAGCGACCGGTGTCCAACTCGTAGCCATAGTTCTCCAGAAAGTGCTCGTCGGTCCCAATCAGGATTACCCCCGGCTCGGTTTTTCGACTCTCATGGTGCAGTGATCCCATAGCAAACCCTTCGAGCACGCTAATGTAAACCGGCAGCGTAAGGGTACGCCGCAGCTGTTGCACCTGCTCATACGTGAGAGGACGCCGGTATTCCCGTGGGCCCTCATTAATTTGGACTGCGGGGTAGCGGGTGATGGTAAAGGTCGAAACGCCCAAAAAAGTCATCGACTCGCGAAAGTACACGTCGATGACTTTGACTGCAGTTACCGAGCTAATGATGGCAAAAATGCCTACCACCATGCCCAGCAGCGTCAGGCCGGAACGGAGCTTGTTGGCCTGAAGCGCCATCCAAGCCATGCGAAAAGCTTCACTCCATTGCATAGGTTACCCTCATTCGTAGCGGAGCGCTTCAATAGGTTGCGCACGTGCTGCCGTCCAGGCTGGTGCCAGCCCAAACGTAATGCCCGTTAAAATGCAAATCATAAACGCCAATATTACCGTAGAGACCGGTAAATACGTGGGGAGTACCAAATCCACAATCGCCGTCAAGCCAATAGACAACAGCACGCCAATCATTCCCCCTACTAAACACACCATTACGGCCTCGATTAGAAATTGCGTCAGAATCGCCCGAGGCGTAGCACCCACAGCCTTCCGAATACCAATCTCCCGCGTGCGCTCTTTTACCGAAACAAACATAATGTTCATTACCCCTATCCCTCCCACAAAGAGCGAAAGGGCTGTCAGAAAAATGCCCACCCCATAGATAGCAGCCTTAACCGGCGCCATCTGCCTTTGAAAAGACTGCAAGGTATTAATCTCAAAGTTGTTTTTCTCCAATGCATCCAGCTTACGCGCCGTCCTCAAAATGCCAGTCACTTCATCTTGAGCCAAGTCCAAAAGGTCAGGGTCTACGACCTTAACTTGGATAGAAAGGCTGCGGCCTTGTAAGCCAAAAAAACGGCTGAACGTAGTGAGCGGAATTAGCACTTGTAAATCAAGCCCACTTGGACTATCTGGCCCAGTACCCTGACGCGCCATTACGCCTACAACCTGGCATCGATGGCTATTTAGGCGAATAAACTTTCCCAAAGGCTGCGCTACCGGAAACAAGCGCGCGGCCACCTCGGCCCCTAGTACGCATACGGCACGTGCGCCGCGATCTTCTACTTCAGTAAAAAACCGCCCCAGCGCAACCTCATAAGCGTGCACCCGCAGGTAATCGGCTGTCGTACCCACAATAGACAGCTGCGAGACCGTCACACGTTCATAGCGCGCATGCCCTTGATGCAAATAGACAGGCGCTGCAGCACGAACATAACGGGCACGTTGCACAATGACCTGGGCCAGCTCAGGCTTTAGCTCAGGACGGTTGATATACTCCCACCAGCGCGAAGGGTTAAAAGCCCAAGGGAATTTCTCCACATAAAGTACATCGGCACCCAGAACCGAAAGCGTTGCATTAAGCCCTCGCTCAACCCCATTAATAACCGTCACCATCAGCGTTACAGCCACAATGCCTATGATGATGCCCAACGTAGTCAAAACAGCGCGCAGCTTGTGGGCTAGGATCGCGTGCAAAGCACTCCGAAACCCTTCTCCGATTTCGAACAGCAATAGCGACATGCTTGGCCTAAAGCCTGTTCTCCACTGCCATAGCCTACGGCCTTTTAAACCGCAAGTTGCAGGCCCGGAAGGCCCTTTTTAGCTGACTTGACGCTCGTAAAGCCGCACCAGTAAGATCAGCTGCCCGCTATGATAGGCTGCATGTTCGACAAGGTGATGCAGGATCGTCCAACGCCGCACAGGCAGTTGTTTTCGGCCTACCCGACACCGCTCGTCCATTGCCTCCTCGGGCAAAGCCTCAACTTGCCGAATCAATTCGGTAAAAAAGTCCCGTAGCCTTTGCGCCAAAATGGTTTTTGAAAGGCCCTGGGGTGTCCAATCCAAGTGAGCCTCTGCGGCCAGCGTTTCGGCATCCGGATTGGCGGCTAGGGCATAGGTAGCCAGACGACGACTGGCACCCAAAATATGCTGCAAACGTGCTCCCATGGAAGGAATACCCGTTGCGGGTTCCCACCATAGCATGATCTCGTCAGGCATCTGGGCAAGCGCCTCGTCGATCCAGTACTGCACTTGACGCAATCCTTTCAGGAGGTCTTCGCGGCGGGCTGCAATGCCTTCGGTTTGGTCGATCTCCAGCCAAGGTTCGCTCGCCATAACCCTTTACAAGTCTTTTTCCAATCGCAGTCGATAATCGCGGTAGAACGTGTTATAATCGGCTCGCGTTACGCGAAAGCCTTCGGTCAGTCCTAATACCGTCATGCCAGGATGCCGATTGGGAAACGTGTCGTAAGCAAACCGCTTGTAGCCTCTCTGACGTGCCCAGTCCATCATCACGTAGAGCAGTTGTCGGGCAATACCCTGGCGACGGTACTCAGAAAGCACGCCGCCCTTAGCGCTATAAAACGTGCGGCCATTTTCCCGATAGCCGATTTTAAACCCGGCCGGCATGCCGTTCACACGCGCAAGCAAAATCAGCAAATCTTCGCGATCAAACGTGTTGATAATCCGCTCCTCTTCAAAGATGAGCAGGTTAAGCTCGCGAATCAACTCAAGCTGATCTAGCCCAACTTCTTCGATGGTCAGCACCGCAGCGTTGGGTCCAAGGGCACGATACAATTCGGTCATAAACCGTTGGAGGCTGTATCAGAACGCGCTGGTAGCGCTGGAGGTAGAGGCTCTTCTACCAGCATCCAGGGTTCGAGGATCGATTCGGGAATCTCTTGGATAAAACGGCTTGGGTGCGCTAAGTACGTTCCCATTCCGGTTTGATAACGCACTATGGGATACGAGATAAACAAGTACTCCCGAGCACGCGTGACCGCCACATACAACAAGCGCAGCTCTTCATCAAGCGCTTCAGGATCGTTAAGCGAATAAGCCGAAGGGAGCACGCCATCAAGCGCATGAATAATAAACACGGCGTGAAACTCCAACCCTTTAGCAGAATGAATGGTCGACAGCACCAGCGGGGGCTCGTCCTCGACCATGGGGTCGACTTCGAGAGCGGTCAGCTCTAATGGCTCCAGCACCATGGCTTCCAAAAATGCAACCCGGCTCTGAAAACGCGCACCCAACGTGACCACATGCTCCAGATCTTGCAGCCGGCGAGGGTAATCCTCATAGTAACGACGCTCGCAAAGTGGCGTGTAGTAGCGTAACAGGGCTTCCAGCTGCGCTTCCAGGGGGGAGTCTGTTTCTCGAAGCTGACGCAATAGCGTAAAAAGTTGTATTAAAGCCTGAGCATAGCGCGGTGAAAAAGGTCGTTCAGCCAGCTGAAATGGCTCGGTCTGCGCTTCGGTAAGCCAGGCAATCAATTGTTGCGCTGTGCGTGGGCCAATACCATCGATGAGCTGTAGCACGCGATTCCAGGCAGCCGCATCTCTGGGGTTCTCCAGCAGGCGTACGTAGGCCAAGAGGTCTTTGACATGCGCAGCCTCGCTGAGCTTCAATCCGCCATATTTTACATATGGGATCCGATGCCGGTTAAGCTCCAATTCCAGATCAAAAGCATTGTAGCTGCTGCGAAATAACACCGCTATGTGATGCAACGGTACCCCTTGTTCGCGTAGTGCCAGCACCATCTGACACACGAACCGACTTTCGGTACGCTCATCTGGAGCTGGAATAATGGCTGGCCTTTCTCCTTCCTTGCGACTGCTGAAAAGCACCTTGTCGTAGCGGCGATGGGCTCGCTGAAGGATTTGGTTTGCCAGATCCAAGATAGGCTGGGTAGAGCGATAGTTTTGTTCAAGCTTGAGAATGCGCGTACCTGGGAAGCGCTGGGGAAATTCAAAGATGTTTCGCCAGTCAGCGCCCCGAAACCGATAGATCGACTGCGCATCGTCGCCAACGGCCATCACATTGCCATGGACAACTGCAAGCTGTTGCACCAGCTCGGCTTGCAACCGGTTGGTATCCTGATATTCGTCAACCAGTATGTAACGACAGCGAGCAGCTACCTGGCGATGCACGTCCGGGTGCTGTGCAAAAAGCTCCAGCGTGCACATGAGCAGGTCATCGTAATCCATCAGGCCATGCGCACGCTTATACCGCACATAGTCTTCACGCAGGGCTTCTATGGCCTCCAAATGTTCCAAAAACTGAGGATAGCGAATCTCAAGCAAGGCCTGCAGCGATAAGTCGGGATGGTTAGCTGCGGCCGAAAAGAGGTCCTGCAGCGTTTGCTTCCGTGGGAATCGGCGGGCACTTCGGCCTAAGCCACGCGCCGTACGCAGCAAATCAATCACATCGGCAGCATCCGAAGCATCCATTACGGTGAACGTATTGGGGTAGCCCAGCCGGGTAGCGTAGCGCCGGAGAATTCCCAGGCAAAAAGCATGGAACGTGCCACCTTGAACGCGCTCGCAGCGGCCGTCAAGCAAAGCAGCCGCGCGGGCTAGCATTTCCCGGGCAGCCCGACGCGTAAAAGTTAGCAGCACGATTTCCTCGGGGGGCGTACCGGTCTCCACGAGGTAAGCCACACGGTAAACCAGGGCCCGGGTTTTCCCTGTGCCTGCGCCGGCTACAACCAGCACTGGACCACCCCCAGCGGTAGCCACCGCATACTGCTGTGGATTAAGCTGACCAGCATAATCCACCGTCAGCGGCGCTTTTAGAGCTGCCTCATCAGCTTTTAAGACAAAGCGTCGGGCCATCGAAGACCATGCTTTCACGCCTTGTATGCACTCAACACAACGCGAAGGCTGCAAGGCGTGATCCGATCATTGCTTTTTGTGCGAAAAAAGTCTGGCTTAATGGTTGGTTTCTTTATAGATTAACGGACACAGGGGCCGTACTTTTGGTCAAGTAGGCGCAACAAAGGCGGGCTTTATCCGTTTTTTTGCGTCCTCTGTGTTAAAAGAAAGCTTCCGCAGCTGCAAGACGGCGGGTACTCATGGGTAAGGTGATAGCCATAGCCAATCAAAAAGGAGGGGTCGGCAAAACGACCACCGCAATTAATTTGGCGGCTTCTCTGGCGGCTATGGAGCATCCAACGTTGCTGATTGATATTGACCCTCAGGCCAATTGTTCTTCGGGCGTAGGCATTAATCCGCGCACGGTGCAGAAATCCACTTACGAAGTGCTCATCGGCAACGTCGCTTTAGAGGAAGCCGTTTTATCTACAGAGCTGCCCTTTTTAGACGTCGTACCCAGCCACATCAATCTGGTTGGAGCCGAGATCGAAATGATCGACGTGGCGGAACGTGAGCGTATTTTGGCCCATGCGCTCACACGCGCTCGCCGCAAGTACGACTTCTTGATCATCGATTGCCCCCCTTCGCTTGGTCTGCTCACGCTCAATGCGCTCACGGCGGCTAACTCGGTGCTCATTCCTGTGCAAGCGGAGTACTTTGCCCTGGAAGGCTTGGGCCAACTGCTTAATACCATCAAAATTGTCCGCCAACATTTGAATCCCAACTTGGAGATCGAGGGCGTTTTGCTGACCATGTTCGACACGCGGCTACGGCTATCGAACCAGGTGGCCGAGGAGGTGCAGCGCTACTTTGGCGACAAGGTGTTTCGCACCATTGTGCAGCGGAACGTTCGGCTTTCGGAAGCTCCCAGTTTCGGACGGCCGGTACTGTTGTACGACATTACAAGCATTGGAGCCCGCAACTACATGGCGCTGGCGCGGGAGATTTTGCAAAACAACCAGCGCTTTTTGCACGACAACGCTGCTTCTGAAGAAGCCTCAACAAACAACGGCGTATTGCCTTCGGCCATGCGCCGGGCTTCGCCCGCTTCTTAACCTTTAGGGCATCAGCTTAAAGCCCCAACGATCCATGGCAACACGTAAGGCAGCATTAGGGCGTGGGCTGAACGCGCTGCTTCCCTCTCCAGCGCGTGAAGAAACAACAGTAGACGAACTAAGCAACGTAGAAACGCCTAAAAGTCGACTTTATCACTTTGAGGAGCGGCTTCGGCTTTTAGGTCGCGTTGCCGAGATTGACATCGACCACATTCGCCCCAACCCGTATCAGCCCCGAAAAGATTTCGATGAGCAAGCACTCGAGGAGCTGGCTCAGTCCATTGCGCAACTGGGCATAATTCAGCCCATCACGGTTCGCGCTTTAGGCAACAATCAGTTTGAAGTGATTTCAGGTGAGCGGCGATTGCGGGCTGCGCGCCGCGCAGGCCTAAAGCGCATTCCGGCCTACATTCGGGAAGCCGGCACCGAAGAGATGCTGGAAATGGCACTGGTCGAAAATGTTCAGCGCGAAGAGCTCAACCCCATCGAAGTGGCTTTAGGTTACCAGCGCCTGATGGAAGAATGTGGGCTTACGCAAGAGCAGGTAGCCGAAAAGGTGGGCAAAAACCGGGCTACCATTGCCAACTTTCTGCGTCTACTCAAGCTCCCTCCCCGCATTCAGGCAAGTTTACGGGATGGGACCATCACAGCCGGCCACGCCCGCGCCCTGATTGGACTGCCTGAATCTGTCCAGTTACGCCTACTTCAGGAAATCGAAAGCAAGCAGCTTTCTGTCCGTGAGGTTGAAGACCGGGTACGCGCTTGGCACCGCGCACAAGAAAAGCGCATTGCCGCAGAAACAACTTCAGCAAGTGCTGAACCTGATGCGCAAACCCTCCAGCTACGCACCTATGAAGATCAGCTGCGACGACGGTTGGGTACACGCGTGCATATCCGCCATCGCACTAGTGGCCGCGGAGGCCGCATTGAAATCGTGTATTTCTCCGACGAAGAACTCGAGCGCCTATTGACCCTTTTGCTCAATGAATGAAGGTTTTGACGCTGGTGTTGCTTACTGGAATTTCCACAGGCATGCCTTCTCTACCACCGGATTCGGTACACACGCCGCAAGCAGCGCTGTGGCGTGCGCTTGTATTGCCCGGATGGGGACAGGTCTATAACCGCCAGTACTGGAAGGTTCCGTTTGTCTACGCCGGTCTAGTGGGCTTTGCAGCACTGGCCCATGTACTCAACGAGCGCTATCTGCTTTACCGCCATGCCTATCTGTATGCCGTCGCCCCCCAGCAATATCCTCAATACCGTCAAGAAGCGGAGCGTTTTCGCTTTGTTATTGAAGCTGGACGTGCAGACTTGCTGCGGTATTACCGTGATCGCTACCGTCGCAACCGGGATCTTTCCTATATCGCCATTGGTCTATGGTACAGCTTAAGCGTCTTGGATGCCTACGTGCACGCCCACTTGTACACGTTTGATGTAAGTGAACGGCTTAGCCTGAGCGTGCACCCGCTGCCTCTAGGAGGCGCACGTGCGCAGCTACGCCTGCAATTTTGAGCAAGGCGTTTTCTTTTCTAACAGATTTTTACGATCTTTAGCGCAGTTTGCCCTACCATTAACCCCCTATCTATGGCACGGATCGTTTATGCGCTGAGCGGACAGGGACGCGGCCATGCTTCGCGGGTGTTAGCCATTGGGCAGGCGCTTCGTCAACGCGGCCACGAAGTGCTTTTCTGCGGCGGCGGCACAGCCCGAGATGTACTGGAAGCCAGCGGCGAAAGGGTTCTCCCCATTCCTTCATTACGCCAGGTATTGCACGGCAACCGCATGCAACTTCTTGCGACCCTACGCGCGAATGCAACCACCTTACGCAACCTGCGCCCGCTCATCGAGGAGCTAACCGAGCAGTTGGCTGACTTTCGGCCGCATTTACTCATCACCGACTTTGAAGCCTTCACACCTCGTGCAGCGGAACGCCTTGGATTGCCCATCCTTTCCTTTAATCACCAACAGGTGGTCACGGAAACGCGTTATCCGCTTCCCCTACGCTACTGGCTAGATGCTGCCTTAGCCTGCTGGGCCATTCGCTTAATTGCGCCCAAACGTCCTCTGCATGTGCTGCTAACTTCTTTCTTCTTTCCTCCCCTGCGCTGCCCCGAACGCACAACCTTAATCCCACCAATCATTCGTCCCGAAGTACAACAGCTGCGGCCCGTCTCTGGCGAAGCTATTCTGGTCTATGTTAATCAACCCGAAGGCGTGGACCATCTGCCTCAGGTACTGGCCCAGCTGCCTGTGCCGTTTATCCTGTACAACGTGCCACCACCCGAAAATGCAGCATGCTATCCCAATCTAATCTTTAAAGCCCCTGCACGAGATGAATTCCTCCAGGACTTGGCGTGCTGTCGGGCCGTGCTCTGCACCGCAGGCTTTACGCTGATCAGCGAAGCACTCTACCTGGGCAAGCCGCTTCTGGTCATGCCGAATCGCGGTATCTTTGAGCAAACGCTAAATGCTTTATTTCTTGAGTGGAATGGTCTGGGCATGGCTGTCTACGATCGCCCCTTGCGGGCTCAAGACGTTCACCGCTTTTTAGAAATCATCCCACACTACCGCCTCCGGCTACAGACCCATCCGATGCAGCAAGGCAACGAAGCAGCCCTAGCCTGCCTTGAGCGGCTTTTGCTACAGGTGGAACGACGGGCTTACCGGAGTCCACGCGTGCAAACCCCACGTGAAAATATTCTACGATTTTCTGTTTGAGCAAAATGCAACCTCTACCGCATAGATCCTTCTTAAGCACGCTGCGTTGTAGCGTCGATTTGAAGAGATGCGCTTTTGGCAAGCGGCATCCTCTGTTTTTCCATGAATCAACGCTGGGAGATTCCCATGTCTGACACCGTTCACAATCCACAGGATCGGCTGGCCATCCCGCAGGTGTCTACCGCTGAGCCCAGCCTGTTTGCCAAGTGCCATCGGTTTTTTGATCCCACAGGAGACTACGCCCGGGTCCGTGCAGCAGGCCTGTATCCATACTTTCGGCCTATTGAGCGCAACGAAGGTACTCGGGCCATCATTAATGGCCGTGAAGTTATCATGGCCGGATCCAATAATTATTTAGGCCTCACCTCAGACCCTCGAGTTAAGGAAGCGGCTATCGAGGCTATTCGCAAATACGGCACCGGATGTACTGGCAGCCGTTTCCTCAATGGCACCCTCGACTTGCACCTGGAGCTTGAAGCCCGACTGGCCCGCTTTATGGGACGCGAGGCCTGCATTTTGTTTTCCACGGGCTACATGACCAACATGGGCGTGATCCAAGCACTCACCTCCAAAAACGACCTTATTTTTTCGGATAAAGACAACCATGCCAGCATCGTGGCTGGCACGCAGGTCAGCCTGGCTACCACAGTACGCTACCGTCATAATGACCTCAATCACCTGCGTCGCCTGTTGGAACGAGCCCAGCTTGAGCATCCGGATGCCGGAAAGCTTATTGTAACCGATGGCGTATTTTCAATGAGCGGCGTTATTGCCCGCGTGCCGGAGCTGGTAGAACTGGCTGAAGAATTCGGTGCTGCCTTGATGCTAGACGACGCACACGCCGTCGGGGTAATTGGTCCTGGTGGGCGGGGGTCGGCGGCATACTTTGGTTTAGAGCATAAGGTTCACCTAACGGTCGGTACCTTTTCCAAAAGTTTCGCCTCACTAGGAGGCTTCTGCGTAGGCGACCATGACGTGATCGAATATATTCGCCATACCAGCTCGGCGCATATCTTTTCCGCTTCTATGCCGCCAGCCAACGTAGCTACCGTACTCAAGTGTCTGGAAATTCTTGAGAACGAACCCGAGCGCTTAGAACGCCTCTGGAAAATCTCGGACTACATGCGTGAAGGGTTCCGCAGTGCTGGCTTTAATGTTTGGAATAGCCAGACACCTATTATCCCGGTAGTCATTGGCGATATGATGACTTGCTTCCGCTTCTGGCGGGATCTGCTTGAGGAAGGAGTCTTTGTCAATGCAGTGGTCCCTCCTGCAGTCCCTCAAGGTCAAGCCTTAATGCGTACCTCGTTCATGGCTACCCATACCGACGAAGAGCTTGACTATATTTTAGAAGCCTTCTACCGGGTAGGGAAGCGCCATGGGGTTATCTAAGGTCTATGGAAGCTGCTCCCGTTTCGGTACATGTTCCAACTGAAAAGACGGTGCGGGTCGTTCCGGTCTCGCACTGGTGGCAGTTGCGGCGTTTTATCGATTTTCCGTATCGGCTCTATCGAGACCATCCCTACTGGATTCCACCGCTACGGCGCGACGTAGCCGAAACGCTAAACCCTCGGAAAAATCCATTTTTCGAGCACGGAAAAATTCAACCTTTCCTGGCCCTGGATGCTCAAGGCCACACGGTAGGCCGCATTGCGGCCATTGTGAATGGCATGCATCTTAAAAAGTACAACGATGGCGTAGGTTTTTTTGGATTTTTTGAGTGCGTCCCGGATTTTGCAGTTGCCCAAGCGCTCTTTGAGGCTGCGGCCCGTTGGCTTCGCCATCAGGGCCTCACGCACATGCGAGGCCCGGCCAATCCTTCCCTCAATGAAGTTGCAGGTCTCCTTGTCGAGGGTTTTGACCGCGCGCCTTCAATTCTGATGCCCTATAACCCACCCTATTACGCCGCCTTTCTTGAGCAAGCGGGCTTTACCCGCGTGATGACCATGTGGGCTTACTACGTCCACAAAAAATACGTCAAAACCGAAAAGCTGGAACGCGGCGTTGAGCTGGTTCGCCGTCGCAATCCCTCCATAACGCTGCGCACGTTGGATCTTAGTCGTTTCGATGAAGAAGCACGCACGGTGCTGGACATTTACAACGAAGCCTGGTCGGATAATTGGGGCCACGTGCCTATGACAGAAAATGAATTCCAGCATATGGCCCGTGCCATGCGGCAGGTGGTCGATCCAGAGCTTGTGTTTATTCTGGAGGATGCTGGTCGTCCCATTGCATTTTCGTTGCTCCTTCCTAACTTAAACCAGGCCCTCCGCCACGTACGCAATGGCCGCCTCCTACCGTTTGGCTTGATCAAACTGCTGCTGGCGCTGAAGCTGGGTGCAGTCTACGAAACCCGGATGCCGCTTATGGGCATCCGTAAGGCCTATCATGGCCGAGGATTGGATGCGCTTCTGGTTCTGGAGACCATTCAACGTGGCAAGCTTCGCGGCTATGAAGCCTGCGAAATGAGCTGGGTGCTCGATACCAACAAGGTCCTGCTTAACGCCTTAGTGCACCTGGGGGCTGTGGTTGATAAAGCCTATGCGCTCTACGAAAAGCCCCTTTAAGCCTATTCGTTTCATTTATTTCGATCTGGATGACACGCTGATCGATCACCGTGCGGCCGAACAAGCCGCGCTGGCAGATCTAAAAGCGGCCTTACCGAACGTCTTTGCACACGTCACATTAGCCGAGCTACAAGCCACCTACCATGCCATTAATACAGCGCTATGGCAGCAGTACCAGCAAGGCTTCCTCGATCGCCCTACACTCATGCATAACCGCTTTGCCCAGCTGATTGAAGCCTTGCACCTTGTTGCCGTAACGCCGGAACAATTGAATACGATCTATTTGACGCATTATCCTCGTCACTGGCGCTGGACCGAAGGGGCCCAGACGGCATTTCTCACAGTAGCGCAGCACTTTCCGATAGGCCTGCTAACAAACGGCTTTGCTTCCATTCAGCGGGCCAAGTTAGCGCATTTTCCCGAACTAAGCCGACACGCCCACTGCGTGATTATCAGTGAAGAAGTAGGCGTAGCCAAACCCCATCCCGAACTATTTAGCTATGCAGCAGCCCAAGCTGGCTTTCCTCCTGAAGCCCTGCTCTACGTAGGAGACTCCTTCCACAGTGATGTGCAGGGTGCACGGCAAGCCGGTTGGCAGGCAGCTTGGTACCGCCCCTCGGAGTCGATCGCTGCAGCTGAAGGCGTCTTTACTTTTGCACGTTGGCCCGAGTTTTTAGGCTGGCTCGGTCTGCACAGCGGTAGCCGTTAAAACCGGCGGCCGATCTGTACGGCCCAAGGATGGACGTTCCGCCATCCCTGCCCGCCACAACCGCTCGACCAGCTCCTGCACTTCGCGCATCTGATCCTGCAAACCTTCCAGCCGAACCTGAAGATGGGCCGCGTTACGCAATAAGTCCGGCCGCCCTCCTACCTGTACGTGCTGCAGTAACTGCCATCCATCTACATAGGCCTGTTCCAGCTCCCGCGCCAGTGTCGCAAGCTCTCGGGCCAGTCGATCCAGCATGCGTAAGGCTTCACCGTCTGCTGCGCCATCGAACGCCGTAGAAGCCCTTTCAAGGTGCCCTATTCGCTCTTGCAAGAGATCTGCCATGGCGCCCAGCGCTTAAACCACGTGCTATACTCTTCGACGGCAATCCGCGCAATCGGATCCCAAAGCGAGACAAAAAAATTGTAATCTCCACGTACTGCGCCATTTCTACCATTGATGAGCATTTCTATGCGCCAAATAGACTATCCGATTCATGGAGCCTCCTCGCATCTTAGGATTTAGAAAGTACGGTTTCATCGACTTTACCTTGCCTCTGCGTTTAGGTGTTTTTGTAGACTCTTTATGTCTACCCCCGAAACTGTAAATGGCCAGCGTAGGCTTTTGCTTTTGCTGGATGGTGACGCAGCCTTGCATCCATTTATTCAAGCTGCTTTGCGGCGTGCCCCCCAACAGGCCTTGCGTCACTTAGCATGCCACGCCACCACCTCTTGTGAAGAAGCTCGACAGCTTCTGGGCCAGCATCGCTACCAGCTTGTGCTCGTTTCTCTGGAATCGGTGGGCCACCCTACACGCCCCCTCCTGGAAAATGCTATACTGACACGCCAACTGATATACGAAGCAACTCCCGACCCTCCGCCTATTATTGCCATGACTTCAGTAGGAACCGGAGTCGAGCACCCAAAAATTCTGGAACTAGGCTTTACAGGTTACCTGTGTAAACCCTTTACGCTTAAAGCCCTCTTTGAAGCACTTTCCAACGCGCTCAATCTGGCTCCACCCCACAGTCCCGGTTAATCCCCCACGTGGTGGCTTACAACGCAATAATTCCAGGTACGCGAGCAGCTGCTTTGTAGATGGCAATAATCTCGTCGCTAGACTGCACCTCCATGCGTGCCGTTAGGCTAACGTAGTTGCCCTTACGGGACTCGCGAATGGTAACCGGATAGTGGCCAAATACCGCCCGCAGGGTTTCTCGTTCCGTTGAAGGAGCGATAAACTTGAACAGATATTCGGCTGGCCAGTCGTTTTGATCATCCAGTAGCTCTTGAAATCGATCCCACCAAGCATCTTGAGATAAATTCCCCATTTTGGTGCGCACTTCAGGTTCTTTAAAACTGCTCACGATATGTTGCGTAGCAAAGAGTACGCCGTTTTGAAGGATTTCGTTCACATAGCGCTATGGGTATAGCGCAGGGCTTCCAATCTGCGAAGGCCTTCGAGACAGGCGCGGGCGTTGTGGTAAGGGCATTTCCAAAAATCCACCTTATCGTCGGCATAAGGTGTTCCGTCGGCGCGCACACGGGCAAACCATTCACCTCCTTGGCGATCGCACTGGAAATGGCGGATGTAGCGCCAAAGGCGCACGGCAGCCTCAAAAAATGCTGGATCGCCGCTTTCTTGGAAGGCATTCAAAAAACCCACAAAGGCTTCTGCCTGTGGCCACCAATGCCGATCGGTATCTAGGCGACCTGTTTCATCGATTTCGTAGTAGAGGCTGCCATCGGGGGCCAGGCCTTCGGTCAGCGTTGTCCAGGCCAGACGTAAGGAAACGTCGCTTACGCGCATACGCAATGCAGCGTCACCCAGTACATCGGCAGCTTCTAGCAGCAGCCAACTGGCCTCGATGTCGTGTCCGAAGGAAATCGTGTGCGAGCGAGGCTGCCAGCGCTCATCAAAAAAAAGCCCCAGGTGGCCTGTAGCTGCATTATAAATAGACTGTAGAAAACGTTCAATCAACGCACGTAGGCGCTCGGCCAGCTGGGCATCTGGCCATATGCGGTAAAGGTTGGTGTAGGCCTCAAGCACGTGCAGGTGCGTGTTCATGCTGCGGGGTTCAGGAGCGTCTTTATCGCTTAGTCGCACGTCGTCGAGCGGCTTCCAGCTCTGGTCACAGGCTTCAATGTAGCTCCCTGGTGCGCCATCGGCACAATACCGCTCCAGCAAGTGGTAGAGGGCCTGCGCCAGTGAGCAGGCCTCGGCCACACCGCTGGCTCGGCACCATTCACTTAAGCCGTAGATGGCGAATGCTTGGGCATAGACGTGTTTACGGGTATCCAGAGGCTGTCCGTTGGCCGCCACGAGCCAATAGACCCCGCCCTGCACGGGATCAATGAAGTATTTCTGGATATAAGCATAGGCGCGCTCAGCTAAGCGTTGATAGCGCGGTTGGTGAAACTGCCGATAGGCGGCAGCAAAGGTCCACAGAATCCGGGCGTTCAGGATAGCCCCTCGAGGCGCTTCGGGGTCAGGCTTGCCGTCAGACCTTACACGTCCAACAAATCCACCGTATTTGGGATCAGGTGTATACGTTGCCCAGAACGGCAGAATATGTTCCGTCAGTTCCCTCTGTACGTCTTGGAAAAGCCAGGCCAGTTGAGCCTGATCGATTGTAGCGGTTCGGTTCACTTTTGGGACATCCACTGCAGATTCTGTCGGATCAAGTTTAGACGTTGCTGGAGGCAGGCAGCCGAGCGTCCGCCATCGGGCGGCGTGTGCCTCACATAGTCCAGCAGCCGATCGAGCGTTGAGGTTGCCACATGGCAACGCGTGTCGGACGAGGCGTAGTAGATCAGTACGCGCCCATCGTCATCCAGAATCCATCCGTTGCAGAAGAGCACGTTTGATACGTCGCCTACCCGCTCTTCGCCTTCAGGCGCCATAAAATAGCCACCCGGAGCATAGACTACCCGCCAGGGTTCATCTAAGGCGGTCATAAATAGATAGAGGACGTAGCGCAGACCAGCTGCTGTATGCCGCACGCCATGCGCCAAATGCAGCCAGCCATGCGGCGTTTTGAGGGGGGGCGGCCCCAGTCCATTTTTGGCCTCTTTGATTGTGTGATAGACCCGGGGATCGATGATGCGCTCTTCGGTGATGACCGGATTGGTGATATCCTCACAAAGCCCCCAGCCAATTCCGCCCCCGGAACCAGCTTCAATGAAATCGTCCTGGGGCCGGGTGTAGAAGGCATATTTACCGTCGACGAACTCCGGATGGAGCACGCAGTTGCGTTGCTGCGGAGAGGGCGTCTTCAGATCCGGCAGTCGCTCCCAGGTCTTCAAGTCTTTCGTACGGGCAATGCCGCATTGAGCCATAGCCGCGGTCGTGTTGGAGGGCGGCGCTTTCGGATCTTTCCGTTCCGTACAGAAAACCCCATAAATCCAACCATCCTCATGCTGCGTAAGACGCATGTCGTAGACATTGACATCTGGATCGTCCGTCTCAGGTAGCACAATAGGCTCGTCCCAGAAACGGAAGTTGTCGATCCCGTTGGGGCTTTCCGCTACAGCAAAAAAGGACTTACGGTCTACCCCCTCCACACGGGCTATCAAGAAATAGCGGTTGCCCAGCTTGATAGCGCCCGGGTTAAACACGGCGTTAATTCCCATCCGCTCCAGCAGATACGGGTTTGTTTCCGGATTCAGGTCATAACGCCAAAAGATGGGCGTGTGCGCAGCAGTAAGCACTGGATAGCGGTAGCGGGTGACGATACCGTTGTCGTCGGGTAGCGGTTCGTTCACTCGCGTCACGAGTTCCTCATAGGTAGCCAGCAGTCGCTGTAGGCGCAAAGAAAATGCTGTCGTCTGTGCCAAACGCACGACCATACGCTCCGTTTTTTGATTTAATAGACCGTTCAGTTTGCAGGAATTCCTACTGTTTGAGCGGTTTTTATGGTCTGCTGCTCCAGGTCACGGGGCCAGTCTTCCATGCGATCGTACCAGTTGTATTTCAGGAAAATCGAGCAAGCTGCGATCAATCCGGCGCAGATTAAAAGCTCGGTGGTGCGCTCCAGCACCAGATAAATGCCGGCAGCCGTCAGGGCTGTTTGCCAAACGATACCGACAGCCACGTTCAGGATGTCGCGCTTAAAGTTTCGGTTGGCTTCCAGCGCGGGGAACTCAGCCGCCAGCTTCTCATGGATCGGCTTCCAGAAGCCCCAAGGCCGCACTTTCAGGTAAAAGTTCTTCAGCACTTCCTCGTCGTCGGGCGGCGTCAAGAGGCTTCCGGTAAAACAACCGATCAGCGAGGCTGCCAGGATGACGGGAAACGTGTAAATGGTGGTCACAAAGGGCATAAGGGCTGGTACCACCATAGCCGCAAGCATACCGGCCACCATGCCCCAAAAGTAACCGTAGCTGTTAAAACGCCACCAGTGCCATTTGAGCAGGTTTGAAGCGGTATAGCCTCCATAAAGCGCGGCTACAATCCACTGAATGATGTCGTTCAGCGAATAGACGAACAAACCCACCGCCGTGCCGATCACCACCACGAGCAGCGAGGTGAGGTAGCTCATCCAGACGTAGGTTTTTTCGCGGGCGTGGGGGTTGATGTAGCGCTTGTAGATGTCGTTGACGATGTAGGCTGGTGCAGCATTCACGGTTGCCGCATACGTCGACATAAACGCCGCGATTAGCGCCGCAATAAGCAGCCCAGCTAGGCCGGCTGGTACGAACTCGCGCAGGGTAAAAGGCAGAACCAGCTCGAAATCGACCTCAGATCCCATTGCGTTGAGTTCGTCTGAAAAAAACACAAGCGCCAGCACGGTCAGTCCTGTAACCAGCATATAACGCGGGATAAGCAGCACAACATTAACCAAGCCGCTCATTTTGGCTGCTTCACGGGGCGTGCGGGCCGAAAGCACGCGCTGCATGTCGTAGTTGGGTGCAGGTCCGGCCATCGCCTGCAGCACGCCTTTGAAGAGCATCATCATGAAAAATGCGGAAAACAGCTCCCAACCGTCGGCAGCAATCTTTTCCTGCGCTGCCGGCATCAGACGCGACCAATCCAGATCCAAATGCCATCCAAAAAATGGACTGAACCAGCCTTCCGGTACTACAGCTGCCACCATCTCCGGCGAGATGCGCTGCATGGCGATGATGCCCAACGCAATACAGCCAACGGTCATAATCAGAAACTGCAGCACCTCGGTAGCCACTACGCTAAACATACCCCCTTTGACAACATAGATTGTGGTAAGGGCCGTAATGACTAGTCCATAGAGATGCATGTTGGTTATCGGATCTTCAGCAAGCTTCCAGGGCAAAAACGTGGCGGCAAACTTCCCTATTCCAATAAAGCCATACGCAAGAAAGCCGATCACGTTGAAAAGGGCAAAAAGCACGACAATAAGATGCGCCAGTTGTGCGCCACGGCCCGTTCCAAAGCGAAAGGCAATCCATTCTGCGCCGGTCATAACCCCAGAACGCCGCAGCCAGATCGAAAGGTAAACCATTAGAAAGATCTGATTGAAAACAGGCCAAAGCCATGGAATCCAGATACTCTTTAGCCCATAAACAAAAAGTAAATACACCATCCACATGGTACCGCTAATGTCGAACATACCGGAAGCGTTCGACAGGCTGAGCATGTACCAGGGAATGCGGTTACCCCCTAAGAAATAGTTGCGGATACTGGCTGAAGCATGCTTAGAAATCCAGATGCCTACACCGATTGTGACCAAACCATAGGCTAAAATAATAAGCAAATCGAGGGTTGTCAGATGAAGCGTCATGGGTGCATCCTCTTCCCCAAAGGCTTCTAAGCGCTATTTTTCAGCCTTTTCTACGGTTTTACAAAGGATCCGGGAGCAGGGTGATCGCTTAATCACCCTGCTCCCGGATAAGACGTATTTCGCAGCCGTTATTTTGCTAGTGTCATGGTACGTACCAGTGCGCCTTCGGGCGTCTCGAGCCGATAGAAGTACAGTCCACTGGCCAGACCGTTGGGTTCAAAGCGTATGGCATGCGTCCCGGCCGGCACTTCACGATCCACCAGTCGTGCAACTTCCCGACCTAGCAGGTCATAGACGACCAGCCGTACTTTTCCCGGCTGTGGCAGGCTATAGCGGATCGTTGTAGCACGCTGGAAGGGATTGGGGTAGTTTTGCTCCAAGGCATAGCCTTCGGGCAAGGTGCTACGCTCGGTAGCCACCACGCCGTAGTAGTAGAGCACAATGACGTAGTCGATGATCAGACCGCCACTGCTGCTGGCAATACCGATGGTGTGCGTGCCTGCACCCAGTTCGATCGTTTTTGCGCCGGTTTGTATGCTAAAGCGCGGCGACTGCGTCTCAGCTGCTGAGGTGCCCGCAGCAGGCGGGAACGATAGGCTAGCGACTTCTTGACCATCGACAATCAGCGTGCCCGAGGCCCCACTTTCCGCTTGGTAGAAGATCCGGGCCAGACCGCTCCGTACCCCTTCAGGCACTTCGATCGTCCAGGAGACGGTGCCATCGGCATTCAACAGGGCGGCCTGAAAGCCCGAAGGGCAGAAAGCATTCGGATCCTCACACTGCAGCCGGGCGGCTACCAACTCAACGGCATCCGCAGGTGTAAGCGTAGCAATGGTTTCGCCCGTGGAAGCCAGCTTGATCTCAACGCCTGAAAACCACTGCCAGCCCCACGAAGGCGCAATCTCTAAGGTATGCTCGCCAGCGGTCAGCACCAGCGAACCGGCTACAAGATCAGCTTGCCGGATCTCAACCCATTCCCATGTGTTGGGCTGCAGCTTAAACTTGCACTCTGGATTATCGCTGGCTGTAGAGCAGAAGAAAAATTCTCCATAAGTATTCGTGTTGCGCAGACCGACACCGTCAATCCGAATATGCTGACCACGTACCGTTTCATTCCCCAAGTTGGTCTGCACGCGCAAAATGTACTCGCCGTCTTGCGGCGCATTAAATACCCAGCGCACATGACCACTGCCTTCAAAGAAGAAGCTGGTAAAGCCCTGGGCCCGGTAGATTTCCCCGTTTTGAATCACGCCCTTCTCGCCTTCAACCACTTGCTGCCCTACAGGCTGTTCAGGCGCACCGCCGGCGATGTCTTCGATCGCCTGAATATAGGCATTGCGGTTTGCCAGGTAGTTTTGCAATGCATCAGGGAACCAGTTGAGGTCGCCCAGGGGCAAGCCATCGGTGCCTGCTGTCTGCAATTGGGCATGGGTGTAGGAGAAGTCTTCGGGGACAGGCCAGATGTTGAACGTGGGGTCGGGGTCGCGACCGGGATCCCACACCACTAGCGCCCAGGGGGTAGGCTGGTTATTGATCCACTGGCTGATAAAGGTGCGCATTTGCTGATAAACATCGCTCACCGTAGGCGCATTGGCCAGCTGAACCTCGAGGTTTGTATTGTTTTGCATGACCATACCTTCGCGCAGTGCAAACCAGCGCGCGGTCGTGTCGCTCACCAACGGTTGCGAACGCACCCCTAGCTCCTGATGAATCTGCGCCACGGCCGGATCCAGCCACCAGTTGTTGTTGGCCAGCACAATGCGCCGGTCCGATTCTAATCCATAGCGCGCCGGCAAGGGCTGAATGCCAAAAATGCCGATATGCTCGCAGCACTGGCTAAAATAATTCGGATCATTACCTGCGCCTACCCAGCTGTTGTAACGATCGTTATACTGCTGCTGGCTTTCTCCCTGCCAGAAGGGGTTGATCATTAGGTTATTTGTCACATAAGCCCGCTTCCAGAGCCCGCCAGCGTTAAAGTTACGACCAAAGTTGACCAGCGTGTTGTGGTTAAACAGGAAGTACTCCACCGGCGCAGCCTCAGACTGGAAGGGGAAGGAAGTCAAATTGAAGAAAGAATTGTTTTCAAAAATAACGGTGTCGGCCCCAGCTTCCAAACGGATAGCACGTCCTTCCCAAATCTGCGTAGGTCCGACTAAGTTGCGGAAGAGGCAGTTGGTGATGAAGATGTCGTTCCCTTCGGCCTTAAAGCCCAGGTGGTGCCAATCGTTACGGTCAAAGATAACGTGATCAAAGATAAAGCGCGAATTTTTGGAGTTAATGGTGATGGGTTCGTAGTTGGCCGTTACGCCCGTGTTGTCCTGCCCCATGAGCCACAAGTGACGCAATTCAAGGCCGCCGTTACCATCACCGCTGCTTTCGATCATACGCGGGTCTACGCTGCCGTCATCCCGACGGAAACGTTGAATGATAGCCGGGCCGCAGTCCTCATTGCCACCTGGACCGCACACATTCTCTCCTGCAGCCGCTCCTTCTTCAGCGGTTTGGCCGATAAGGCGAAGGTTAAAGCCGCTGTTGGACAGGTGTTCGGTGATGTAGTAAAAGCCGCCGCGTTTGAGCTTATAGATGCGGCCGTCCGGCCGGCCTACATCGTTGGCAACCGTTAACGTTAGTGCGTTCATGATGGGCTCGCCTGTTTCACTGGCCCATTCCACAACGCACTCGTCTTGGTCTTGCGGACAGACCGTGTAGTCTTGCGCTTTGGCGGGCTGCCAGCTGAAGCCGAGCACCAGCCAAACCACGGCGGTCAGGGAGTAGCAGCGTCGCATAGCACCCTCCTCAGGGTTTGGTTTAGGGTTTAGTTGAACTAAAACCGATAGCGAAAGCCTACATCAACGGTGTAGCCGTACAGCTCGCGGTAAGCGAGATATTGTCGGCTAAAGTGATAGTCGGGGCTTAGGGTATCCTGACCGGTGTAGCGCTCGTCCGGTCGGTTGTTGACATTGTTCAGGTTGGCATAGAGTTCAAGATTAGCGCGGATTTTTTGTCGGATTGAGAGATCAAAGCGGGAGTAGGGCCCAACAAAGACATCGTTGAGCCGCTCGCGCGGGTTTACGTAGTCGGCAATATCACTTTGATAGAGGTAGGAAAGGCGGGCAGAGAATCCTTTGTAGTCGTAGCCCAGGGTGATGTTCAGCACGTGCGCCGCTTGCCCTGGCATACGGCCTGTTCGCGTGGTATCGATGAGGGAATAAACGTAGCGTGGCGGCCGCGACCCTGGGACGTACTCGCGCAGCTTGCGGTAGTAATGGTAAGTGGTCTCAGAAAAGCCCCGCGTGTAGTTAAAACTCAGCACCAGCCCTTTGAGGGCTCCTGGCAAGTAGGAAAAGTTCGTCTGCCACTCCAGCTCATATCCCCAGTATTTGGCGGGCTCTTCGTTGTTGATGGTGGTCTGCAATTGTGGGCTGGCGCCAATGAGCCAGGCCCGAGGCACGTTGGTGCCTTCAGGCACGCCAATGACCGTGGTGTCTCCATTAACGTCCCGGAAAAGCTGCGCTGGGTATTCGACCTCGATGAGCAGGTCGTCAATCCGTTTGTAGAAAACCGAAACGCCAAATAGGCCAAAGCGCGACGTGGCGAATTGCAAGGAGGCGTCGTAGTTCGTGGCATGAGAAGGGCGCAGCTTGGCGTTTGCTGCCCAGATGAACGAGCGCCAGGTGTTAATAGAAGTGATAGGTGCATACTGATAGTAACTGGGGCGCGAAATCGTTTCTGTACGTGCCAGCCGCAATGCCATCCAGCTAACTGGCCGCACGTCCAGGTGAATCATGGGCAGCCAGAAGATATTTTCGCGTTCTACCCGAAGCGGCTCCAAATCAGCTGGAGGCGCATAGTTATACCCTGAAGTAACTTCACGGAAGCGCTGGCCGTTGTAGCGCGAAAAGTCTCGTTCATAGCGAATGCCTGGAATAAGCGTAATGTGGCGTCCCAGCTTTAATTCAGCCATCACATAAGCTGCCTGGTAGCGCTCGATACCGTTATAGTCGCGTCCCAGCGATTCAATGGTATTGTTTTGGTATTCTGCCTGGCAAGGAGAAGCCCGAAGGGCTCGCGTAAGCTCCATGAGTAGGCTTTCATCGGCCACCGGCCCCAGTCCGTATTGTCCCTCTAAAAACTGTCCTTGACGTCTGTAGCCACGTTGGATTAAGGCGATTGGAAGACCGGGCACGCCGTAGACCGAATCGGCGAAGGCATAGCGTGCCTCCCATTCAAACCCCAGGGTTTGCAGCAAGCATCGCTCAACGTTGTCGCTGGGATACCGTAATCCTTGACGGCCGTTGCGCTCGCGGTCGAACGCCCGCTCCAGCCAACGCAGCTTACCCCCGAGCTTAACATATCCCGAAACCCAGCCCCAATGAAAAGATTGTTGTAGATTTGCCTGCAGACCATATTGGTCTTCATCCAGCCGTTCAGAATCCACCCAGATTGAGGTAAGCTGCATCGTAGAGTCATGCCGCACCAAGGACCAGACGCTGTCAGGCGATAGTCCAAACAGCTCGGCTCGCCCCACGGTCAGCGCCGTACCATCCCGCCAAAACTCCCAAACGTAGTTTTCTGGGGCATTGCGACGTGAGCGGGTATAAAACGTTTGCACATCGTAACGGAAACTGCCCAGACGCTGCTCAACACCCAACCCACTGGTCAAAATAGCCGTGCGCGTGTTGTAGTCTTCTACGCTGCCCTGCAGGTTATCTACCGAAGGGCCATAGCGCCGAATAAACGCATCGTCTTTTAGGGCATTATAGAACAAATTGCCCAAAAGGCGGCCACCGGCGATGTTGTAGTCCAGCAGTACGCTACCCCCTGTACGCCCCCGAAAGACCGTCTCTTCACGCAGGTTAAAGCTGTCAAATCGGGGTTCGCGGGCGTTCGTTCGGGGATTAATATCGTCGGCAGTCCAGTTGATACCCAGCTTATCAGCACTACGGTTATAGCGGTCGGTATTAAATGTGACGATGACGCCCAAGCGCTCGTTCAAAAAGCGATTGCTTGCTGTGCCGACAAATTTGTAGTTACCCCAGTAATTTTGTAACCCGGCATACCCTCCAGTAGCCAATAGATCAACCATCCATCCTGAAGGCGCACTGCGCAACCGCAGGTCAATATTGCCTCCCACGGCATCGGCATCCATGTCGGGCGTAATGGCCTTGCGCACCTCGATCCCATCGAGCACGTTGGAAGAAATCAGCGATAGGTCAACCACGCGATTGCTGGGATCGGTATCTGGCAAGCGCACCCCATTAACCGTCACCGTATTGTACTTCGGCAAAAGCCCCCGAATGGCTACGTTGGTAGCTTCACCTCCTGAGCGCAAGATCACAATACCCGGTAGGCGACCGATCGATTCAGCCGCGTTGTTGTCGGGCAGCTCCAAAATGCGGTCGCGCGACACCACATTTTTGACCACACTCGAAGAGAATTGCTCATTAATGGCCGCAAGTTGACCGGCGACCTGGGCCGTAATTACCACCTCCTGCCCCATAATACCCACCCACACAAGCCGCACGTTCACTTCAACCGTACGGTCACTTTCCGTAACGCGCACGGGGACTTCAGCCCGCTCATAGCCTACATAAGAGATCACCAAAGTGTACTGACCTGGAGCTACCCCAGGAATGAGAAAATTTCCATCAACGTCTGTAGCAGCCCCGCGCAAGGTTCCCTGAATCACCACATTCGCACCCGGCAACGGCTCCCCCGTATCCCGGTCGGTTACTTTCCCCCGCAGCATTGCCTGCGCATACCCTTCTACGGTCACCACCATACCCACCATGAATAGCAACCCCCACTTTCTCCATTGGAAACGCTTCCGAATCAATTCCTTCATAACTTCTTTTTTCTGCTTATTCTGAACTACCAGGCTCCTCTATAATCTCCTCTCACCATTTTTAATCAATTTGTTTTACTAATGGGGATATATACGCAAAACGCTGAATTCCTGCAAGGCATTTCTACAGGTAGGGCTTCCATATTCACAAAATCACAACACTTTTTTAACAGTTGAGGATATCAAAAGTAAGCTTATGTTTTGTCGATACTTGTAACTTGCCCTGAATCTTTGTGGGTCTACCCGAAGTATTCCGAGTCTACCCGAAGTGTGGGGAGGAGAAGCTTTAGGCACTCAATCGAATAGGGTTATGCTCCTTGGAACTAACCTAAAACATGCAAAGGCTTACAATTTTCGGATCGTTTTAGAAACCATTCGTCGCTTTGGCCCTATTTCCCGGGCGGATGTTGCCCGCCGTACGGAACTAACTGCTCAGACTATCTCCAACATCACCCGCGAACTGCTCGACCTGGGGCTGATTTATGAAGCTGAACGGCAACGCGACGGCCGCGGAGCCCCGTCAATTCTGCTTACAATAAATCCGGACGGGGCCTATTCGATCGGGCTAGATCTCGACCGGGACCACCTCACCGCTTTGCTGGTCGACTTTGCCGGGCAGATCCGTCATCGCATCCATCATACCCTCGACGGCGTCCTCCCTCCCGAGGAGGCTATGGACCTGCTTGCACGCACCGTCTACGCATTGCTCGACGCAGCCCAACTTTCCCCAGAGAAAGTTTGGGGCATTGGGGTTGGGATTCCAGGTCCCCTGGACGTCTCGGCAGATGGCCATGTTACTAATGTAGCCAATCCCAAAGCCTTTCCTGGCTGGCATCGCGTACCCGTCGTGGCCATTCTGGAAAAACGGCTCCAAATGCCGGTTTTCTTGGAAAATAACGCGACCGCTGCCGCCATTGGCGAACGCTGGTACGGGGCCGGCCAGCACATTTCTACGTTTTTCTACGTCTTCTTCAGTGAAGGCCTGGGCGGTGGCCTGATCATCAATGGCCAACCCTACGATGGCCATACCGGCAATGCAGGCGAACTGGGCTATTGCTATCTGTCGCCAGCGTACACCTCAGCCGAAGACTTGGCGCTCTTTCAAAAATCCCACCTAGGTATCCTCTTCAATGTACCCCGCCTTTACCGACGCTTGCGCGAGGCCGGCTACACGGCACATTCGCTGGAAGACCTCGACCAGCTCTTTCGCGACCAAAATCCTATTCTGCTTGACTGGCTCCAGCTTGGCCTAGAACACTTAGCTCCCGTCATCCTTGCCATTGAATACCTGATCGACCCCGAAGCCATTTTCTTCGGCGGCCGCTTACCACAATCGCTGATCACCTACATTATCGAATGGCTTGAAAAACGCCTGGCCGAAATGCGCATTGAAGAAAAACCCCCTGCTCGCCTCTTACCGGGCACCGCTGGAATAGATGCAGCCGCTTTAGGACTGGCCACGCTACCCATGTATATCCACTTGGCTCCAGCCCCCCACGTGCTACTAAAAACCAACGGCGAACCGAACACCACACGCCGCACTACTTCGCCTTACTAAGTCCACATAAAAATGAATATCTCACAAAGATTTTTTATGTACGAAACCTTGTAGTTTACTACAAGCTGTTTTAGAAGAGACACCACCAAGCATGGAGCGTCATGCACCTAACGCGCAGTGCATTGGCCGAAATGGCTGGAGTTCATGCGGAAACAATCCGCTACTATGAGCAGCGCGGACTATTGCCTCCGCCTCGACGCAACGCCTCGGGCTACCGAACCTACAATGTGAGCGACGTAGCTCGCCTGCGCTTCATTAAGCGCGCGCAAGAGCTGGGTTTTTCGCTGCGCGAGATCGAAGAGCTGCTGACGCTCGAAGCGACTCCAGGCGCCCATAGCGGCCTAATACGTGAACGTGCGCTAGCCAAAATCGCCGAAATCGAAGCGAAAATTCGCGATCTAGGGCGCATGCGCGATACGCTTTGCCGCCTGGTGGCTGCCTGCGATGGTCAGGCGCCTATTGAGCACTGTCCCATTCTGCATGCCTTGCATGACGACCGTGAAACGCACCACAACACTGGAAACAGTAACGGAAACGCACACGCCTGAAACGGAAGCGGCGCTGCGCCTGCCCGTCGAAGGAATGGAGTGTGCTGCCTGTGCCGTGCGCATCGAACGGCGGCTGCGCAACGTGCCGGGCGTGCGCCAGGCCAGCGTGAACTATGCCACGGGCGAAGCAGCCGTGGTCATCGACCCGAAGACCGCAGGCCTGGAACAGCTCGTCTCGGCCGTTGAGGAGGCAGGCTACGGCGTCCGCACCGAAACGCTGCGCGTTCCGCTGACGCGTCGTCCTTCGGAAGCAGAGCTGGAACAGCTTTTCGGCCGTACCAACGGGGTCCTGACCTGGGAAGTCATCGAAGAGTACGACGCGCCTGTCCTCCAGGTACGCTACGTGCCCGTCGTGGCCGATCCGGATGCGCTCCAGCAGCAGCTCGTAGCAGCCGGACTGCTGGCCGAAAGCGCGCGACAGACCGCACCCGGCGAGCGTGAAGCATTGCGCCGCGAACGTGAGGCGCATTACCGGGACGTGCGCCGACGTTTCTGGATAGCGGCCCTGCTGAGCTTGCCGGTCGTCGTACTGGCCATGGCGCATGGAGCGCTGGACTTTCCCGGCAGCCGCTGGATCCAGCTGCTCCTTACCACGCCGGTGGTTTTCTGGGCCGGTCGTTCGTTTTTCACAGGCGCCTGGCGGGCCTTTCGGCACCACGCAGCCGACATGAACACGCTGGTGGCTATCGGCGTGGGCTCGGCTTACATCTACAGCACAGTGGCCACCGTCTTTCCGGGCTTCTTCGAAGCGGCCGGGCGCACACCGGAGGTCTACTTCGAAGCGGCCGCCGTCATCGTCACCCTGATCCTGCTGGGCCGCATGCTTGAGGCGAGGGCCCGCACCCGCACCAGCGCGGCCATCGAAAAGCTGCTGGACCTGCAGCCACCGCGCGCCCGCATCGAACGCAACGGACACCTGGAAGAGGTGCCTGTGGAGACGGTGCGCGTGGGGGATCGGGTGGTTGTGCGGCCCGGGGAAAAAATTCCGGTCGATGGCATGGTCGAGGAAGGCACAGCGGCCGTTGACGAAAGCATGATCACAGGCGAGGCAGTTCCGGTCGACAAGAAGCCGGGCGACCCGGTCATCGGCGGTACGGTGAACCAGAGCGGCGCCCTGGTCGTGCGCGTAACGCGCGTCGGACGCGACACGGTGCTCCAGCAGATCGTCCGGCTCGTCGAAGAAGCCCAGGCCCGCAAGGCACCCATCCAGCGCCTGGCCGATCGCGTGGCGGGCATATTCGTGCCTGCGGTCATGCTCGTGGCCATTGCCACGTTCGTGCTCTGGTTTGACTTTGGTCCGGAGCCACGTCTGGCGCACGCGCTGCTGACCTTTGTGTCGGTGCTGATTATCGCCTGCCCTTGTGCGCTGGGGCTGGCCACGCCCACGGCCATCCTGGTCGCCACGGGTCGGGCAGCCCAGCTTGGCGTGCTGGTCAAAGGCGGCGACGCCCTGGAGCGTCTGCATCAGGTGGATCTGGTTGTGTTTGACAAGACCGGCACGCTCACCGAAGGCCGCCCACGCCTGGCGCGCGTGGCCCCGCTCAATGGCTATGAATCCGAAAAGCTGCTCACGCTGGCCGCAGCTGTTGAGCAACGCTCAGAGCATCCGCTCGCCCGTGCCGTTGTTGAAGCGGCCGAAACGCGGGGCCTTACGCTGCTGCCGGTGGTCGATTTTCAGATGCAGGCTGGCCTGGGCGTTACTGCCCGGGTCAATGGCCATCAGGTGCAAATCGGACGCCCTTCCTTTCTGGCGGAGCAGGGCGTTTCGATCCCTAAAGATCGGCTGTCGGCGCTGGCCACCGAGGGGTACACGGTGGTGGCTGTGGCCGTCGATGGCAAACTGGCCGGCCTGTTGGCCATCGCCGACACGATTCGACCATCGGCCGAGCCGGCCATTCAGGCGCTGCACCGGATGGGCCGTCGCATAGCCTTAATCACCGGCGACAGTGAAGCAGCCGCCCGAGCCGTGGCTCGCCGCCTGGACATCGACGAAGTCCGGGCCAACGTCCTGCCCCAGGACAAAGCCGCGGCCGTGGCCGCCTTTCAGGCAGAAGGACACGTGGTGGCCATGGTGGGCGACGGCATCAACGACGCCCCGGCGCTGGCCCAGGCCGATGTAGGGATTGCCATGGGCTCCGGCACCGACATCGCCCTCGAAGCAGGGGACGTCATCCTCATGCGGCCGGACCTGCGGGCCGTCGTCGATGCCTTCCGGCTGTCGGCACGTACGCTGCGCACCATCAAGCAGAATCTGTTTTTCGCTTTCATTTACAACACACTGGGCATTCCGATCGCCGCAGGCGTACTCTATCCGTTTACCGGCCTGCTGCTCAACCCGATGATCGCTGCCGCGGCCATGGCGCTCTCAAGCGTCTCGGTCGTCACTAACAGCCTGCGGCTGCGACGTTTTCAACCTGAGCGGTTTGCTTGAGCAATGGACACAACGGCTTGGATCGTAACGCTTTTGGGCCTGGCGGCCATGGTTTGGGTCGTCTGGTACTTCTGGCTCTATGAACCACCAGCTAAACAACCGGTAAAACAACATGAAAACCCAGGAGACGCTCCGCATTGAAGGGATGAGCTGCCAGCACTGCGTCCGTGCAGTCGAGCATGCCCTAAAGCAGCTTCCCGAAGTAGCGGTACATACAGTCGAAATCGGTCGCGCTACCATCACGTATGACCCAGCCCGGATTGACCGGCAGCGTATTAAAGCCGCCATTGAATCCGAAGGCTATAGGGTGATCGAATAACGCTTCACCTTATGCGCCTGCAGCAACAACACCGCCTGGGCATGCGCCTAGCGATCATTGGCCTACTAAGTTGGATGGCCGTAGGCCAGATAGGCCCGTTGCTGCAGGCTTGCCTAATAAGCCTTGCCGGCCCTACACAGGTTGCAACTTCTTCGGCATGTGCAGCGCATTCCATGCCAGAAGAAGAAAAGATCCCCACTTCTTCGTGCGCAACCTGGATGGCCTGCTGCCAGGTGCGGCCGGCTACGCTACCACACCCAACCCCTGACCTGCGGCTTAATGGATTGAGCATAGTACTGCTGGCACTGGGATTGGGGTTAGGTGGGCTTTCAATTGTTTTTTCTACTACGCTCCCCCTACAGCAAAGTGCTTTTCGGATCCGAAGATCGGATCGCGCACGTCGACACCTGATGCTTTCAGTGCTCCTGATTTGATGGGCCGATACGCGGTGCCGCATCGCGGCTATCGGTTTTAGGCTTGTTTTTTTCCTGTTTCCCCATCAAATCAGGAGCAGCATATGGTTGCCTATTACCTGTGTTTTTTGGTGCTCTTTACGCCATCGGCCACGGCACAAGTCAAATCCGACACCCTCTTGTCGCTTCAAGCGCTTATTCAAGAAGCCCTGCAGGCCAACCCAGCGCTGCAAGCGGCCCGATTAAAGGCCGCATCCCAGGCCACCCGTCCTACACAGGTTGGGTCCTTACCTGATCCGTCTTTTGAAGGCGGTTATCGTCCGCTAGCCATTGACGGCGCGGAGGGGCTAATGCCGGCTTCCGTCATGCTTATGCAGCGGTTGCCGTTTCCGGGCAAGCTTGGCTTGGAGGCTGAAGCGGCCCGCCTGGAAGCCGGAGCCGCGGCCCAGGATGCTGATGCGCTGGCTCTGCAGCTGGTATTTGCCCTACGCACCACCTACTATGAGCTATACCGCCTGCAGGAAACGCGCCGGCTGATCGAAGACTTTCAGGGACGGCTGCGAGCCTTTGCCGAAGCAGCCGCCGTCCGCTACGAAGTTGGACAGGGCTCCCAGGCGGCCGTGCTGCGCGTGCAGCTAGAGCAGCATCGGCTCTCACGGCAATTGCTGGATCTCCAGGGAGTCTGGAAGGCCCTGTATGCCCGGCTGATTCAGCTTACCGGACGCACCGATTTACCTGACACCATACGTCTGGAGCCGCTCACACCGCCGTCAGAACTGCCGGCAGTACCGCTCGAAGAGGCTTTTCAACGCCACCCCGAAGCGCTGGCCCTCCGACTCCGAGAAGACCGGGCGCACACGCTTATCCGTCGTGCCCGTCTAGAATACTGGCCGGACTTTGTAATCGGTATAGGGTTCATGGACATGATGCGCATGAACCAATCCGTGGCGCCGCTTTCAGCGCTGAGTGACCGCTTCGCCATTCGCGTTGGCGTGGTGCTTCCTCTGCAGCGCGCACGTCGTAGTGCCCGCATCGAAGAAGCGAATTTGGAAGCCCGCATACTGGGAACCCGCTATCGGGACCTGCGCAACCTGTTCGAAAGCCGCTGGCGTGCCCTCAAAGCACGCTTTGCTGCCGACCGTGCCAATCTGGTTCTGCTCGAGCAGACGCTGATTCCAGAAGCCCAAACCACACGGGAAGCTCTGCTGAGCGCCTATACGACCGGCCAGGCTTCGTACCTGGATCTGCTGGATGCAGAGCGAGCGCTCTTTGAGCTTGAGCGTCAGCAGGTTGATACCCTCACACGCCTGCTTCTCACACAGGCCGAAGCCGAACAATTGCTGGGTCTGTTGCCCTCCCCGTGAAAGAACCAAACTATTGGAGGATAGCCATGCGTACGCGCATTGTCCTGTTTTCAAGCTTGCTGGGCCTGTTGCTTATCGCCTACGTGGCCCACAGTCTGTGGCGGAACGACGCGGAGGTACCCGCCGCTCCGGTTGATACCACGATCGCCATGGTCCCGCCCTTGGGTGGCTTAGCTGCCTTTGACCTTGATGGCGATGGCATCGTCTACCAAGATCCTATGCATCCTTGGATTATCCAGGATGCTCCGGGCAAAGCGCCCGACTGTGGAATGGACCTTGTCCCGGTCTCTATTCACGAAGTCACGGCTGGGAGTGCGCAAGGGACTGTCCGCATCGATCCCGTAGTGCTGCAAAATTTTGGTGTGCGGCTGACAACCGTTGAAGTGGCTCCTCTAGCTCCAACCGTGAGGACTACAGCACGCCTTGAGGTTAATGAGCAAAAGCTGGTAGCAGTCTCGCCCAAGATTGAGGGCTGGGTGGAACGCCTTTATGTGAATTATGAAGGCGCCCGCGTTCGCAAAGGCGAGCCGCTGCTGGAAATCTACAGCCCAGCGCTGGTTTCTACCCAAGAAGAGTATCTGCTGGCGCTTCGGAATGTACAGCAGCTGGCCGGCACGCCGGCCCAAGCTGATGCCCAGCGCCTGCTTGAAGCAGCACGTCGACGGCTGCTGTTTTGGGACATCACCGAAGAACAGATTCGCCAGCTTGAGGCTAGCGGCCAGCCACGCAAAACGCTGACGCTTTACGCTCCAGCCGCTGGAACGGTGCTGCGCAAAGAAATCGTCGAAGGGCAGCAGGTACAACCTGGCCAAACGCTTTTCGTTCTGGCCGATCTTTCGATGCTCTGGTTACTGGTAGACGTTTACGAACACGACCTGAGCTGGATAAGACCGGGCATTACTGCTGAAATTACGCTGCCCTATGACCCCACACTTCGGCTGCAGGGTCGGGTCGACTACATCTACGATACCCTCAATCCCGAAACACGTACAGTCCGGGCACGCATTGCAGTGCCTAATCCCGGTCTACGTCTAAAACCAGGCATGTATGCGCTGGCCACCCTCCAAGGGAAGCCTACGCCGCCGCGACCGCGTATCCCCACAGAGGCGCTCGTGCGCTACGGCGCAGAGGCTTTTGTGATTTTAGCCTTGGGAGAGGGGCGCTTTCAACCTGTACGCGTCCAACCCGGCTTAGAAGCCCAAGGCTACGTGCAAATCCTGGAAGGATTGCAAGGTGGTGAACAAATCGTAGTACGCGCCCAGTTCCTGATCGACTCCGAAGCGCGGCTAAAGCAAGCCCTGACTGCGTTTATGGGCGGCCATCAACACGGCAGTATCCCAGCTTCCCCATCTACTCCTGAACATCAGGAGCATCGTCCAGCGCTTTCCAGCAACGACACAACCGTTGTATCGATTCGGGTTGAGGCCAGCGGCTTTGTGCCTTCGCGCATCGAAATCCCATCCGGACGGCCGGTCCGCCTGACGGTCACGCGCACCACGGACCAGACCTGCGCAACCGCCATTCAGATACCCGAGCTGGGGATTGGTCCGGTTGATTTACCGCTGCACCAACCCGTGACGCTCACCTTTACGCCAGAACGCCCGGGGTCCTACACCTTCGCTTGTGGCATGAACATGCTCAAGGGGACGCTGCTGGTACGCTCTAACTAATCCAACAGGCACGACCATGATCGAACGACTCATTACCTGGAGCGCCCATAACCGCCTGCTTATTTTAACATTTACGCTTTTAATTAGCGCGTTAGGATTATGGGCTACGCTCAATACACCGGTTGATGCTATCCCAGACCTATCAGACGTTCAGGTAATCATCCGTACGGAGTACCCAGGCCAAGCCCCCCAAATTGTAGAAACCCAGATTACCTACCCATTAGCTACGGCCATGTTGGCCGTGCCGGGCGCCCGTACCGTCCGGGGCTACTCTATGTTCGGGACCTCCTTCGTTTATGTGATTTTTGAAGACGGGACAGATCTATACTGGGCCCGGAGCCGCGTGCTGGAATATCTAAATCAGGTAACCTTACCCGAAGGCGCCCAACCCAGTTTGGGACCCGATGCCACCGGGGTTGGCTGGATTTTTCAGTACAGCCTGATTGATACCACAGGCCAGCACGACCTGGCCGACCTGCGGGCGTTGCAGGACTTCTTTCTCAAGTACGAACTCCAGTCCATTGAAGGTGTCTCAGAGGTAGCCACAGTGGGCGGTTTTCTAAAGCAGTATCAGGTTGTCGTTGATCCCCAAAAGCTACTGGCTTACGGCATCTCGCTCGACCAGCTACGGCAGGCCATCGCACGCTCAAATCAGGAAGTCGGAGCCCGGCTTTTAGAGTTAGGCGAGCGAGAATTTTTGGTACGCGGTCGGGGCTATTTGGGGGGTATCGAGGATCTGAGACAAATTCCCCTCAAGGTGCAAAATGGCACAGTAATTACGCTGGGGGAAGTGGCCAAGCTCCAGCTAGGACCAGAACTGCGTCAAGGCATTTCTGAACGCAACGGCGAAGGAGAAGTGGTGAGCGGCATTGTCATCATGCGCTATGGAGAAAACGCTTTGCGGGTTATCGAGCGCGTAAAAACCCGTTTGGCCGAGCTGCAGGAAAGCTTGCCGGAAGGCGTACAGGTGGTGGTAGACTACGACCGCTCCAGGCTTATTCGTGAGGCAGTGCACACGGCCACCCTCAAGCTCTGGCAAGAGCTGGCTGTCGTAGCGCTCATCGTACTGGTCTTTCTGCTGCATGTGCGCAGCGCCTTTGTGGCTCTGGTATCGGTGCCTGTAGGGGTGCTCATTTCGCTGCTCATTATGTACCTTCTTGACATTAACGCGAACATCATGAGTCTGGGTGGTATCGCTGTGGCGATTGGAGTGATGGTAGATGCTTCGGTGGTGATGGTAGAAAATGCTCACCGCCACCTGGAGCGATGGCGCGCCCAACACAATCGGCCTTTAAGCCGCAGTGAGCACATGCAGGCCGTTCTGGAAGCTGCTCGGGAAGCTGGCCCTAGCCTGTTCTTTTCACTCTTGGTGGTTACCCTTAGCTTTTTGCCAGTTTTTGCCCTGCAACATATCGAAGGCCGCCTGTTTCGACCGCTGGCCTTAACGAAAACTTTTGCCATGGCAGCGGCTTCGGTGCTGGCCGTAACGCTGGTCCCTGCCCTCATGGTGGTTTTTGTGCGTGGGAAAATCCGCCCTGAAGCCCAAAATCCTCTGGCCCGTCTGTTTACCCAGGCTTATCGACCGGTAATCCGCTATGCGCTTCGCTATCCCGGGCAGGTCGTGGTAGGAAGCCTCCTGTTGCTTGGGCTCACGCTGTTGCCCGTCCAACGTCTACTCTGGGGTCAGGTAGCAATTCCATTTCCCCAGATTGGGTCGGAATTCATGCCCCCTTTAAATGAGGGAGATCTGCTCTATATGCCTACTACACTGCCAGGTCTTTCGCCACAAAAAGCTAAAGAACTCCTGCAATGGACCGATCGCATAATCAAAAGCTTTCCTGAAGTGGCCTCCGTCACCGGCAAAGCCGGTCGGGCTGAGACGGCTACTGACCCTGCGCCCCTTTCGATGTTCGAGACCATCATTCAGCTGAAAGATCCGCAGGAGTGGCGCCCCGGCATGACGCTCGAGCGTTTGATCGATGAAATGAATCAGGCTCTCCAGATTCCAGGCGTAACGAATGCCTGGACGATGCCGATCAAAAATCGTATAGATATGCTGGCTACCGGCATGCGAACCCCGCTGGGGATGAAACTTATGGGTCCGGAGCTAAGCACGCTGGATCGTTTGGGTATTGAAATCGAACGCTTGCTGCGCAACGTGCCCGGTACACGATCGGTCTATGCCGACCGGATCACCGGCGGTAGTTATCTGGATATTGTAGTCGATCGTGCCGAAGCCGCCCGCTATGGGCTGACCGTAGGCGAGGTGCTCGACGTAGCCCAGGCTGCTATTGGAGGATTGCACGTAACGACCACCATTGAAGGGTTGGAGCGCTACCCCGTGCTTATACGCTATCCCCAGGAATTGCGCGACAACCTGCCCGCTTTACGGCAGGTGCTGGTCCCGACCCCCTCGGGAGCCCAAGTGCCCTTGGGTCAGCTTGCCCACTTTGAGCTCAGCGAAGGGCCTTCAATGATTCGCAGCGAAAACGCTCGCCCAACGGTATGGGTCTATATCGACTTGGCTACTGGTGTAGACATTGGTACGTATGTGCAGCAAGCCCAGCAGCTTCTAGCACGTGAGCTATCGCTACCTCCGGGCTATGCCTTGGTTTGGAGCGGCCAGTTTGAATACATGGAGCGGGCCAATCGACGCCTGCAAGTGCTAGGTCTCCTAACAGTGGGCTTGGTCTTTTTAATCCTGTTGCTGCACTTTCGCAACCTGCGCCAGCCTCTGTTGTTGCTTTCTACGCTGCCCTTTGCGGCTATTGGTGCCGTATGGCTGATGGTAGCAGTGGGATTCGATATGAGCATCGCAGTGGCGGTGGGCTATATTGGGGTGGTAGGGTTAGCCGTAGAGACCGGGGTGGTAATGCTCACGTTTCTGAACGAAGCCGTCCGTCGTTATTATCAGACCGGACAGCTGACCACATTCGAGCAACTTCGTGCAGCCATCGAAGAGGGTGCCCTACTACGCTTGCGACCGCTACTCATGACCGTTTCGACAACGTTTATCGGCTTGCTGCCCATTATGATCGGCACAGAAACCGGCGTCGAAGTTATGAAACGGATCGCTGCTCCTATGGTGGGCGGACTCTTTAGCGCGGCCGCTTTAACGCTGGTTGTGCTTCCTGCCCTGTACTTCCTTGTGGAGCGTCATCGATGGCAGCGCAAGGCCAAAGAACCCGCTGAAGTGCTGTCGGCATCCTCTGCGGGCAGTTAACAACAGGCGTGTTTTTTGTAAGGCGTCCGGTGTGCTAATTTTACCCGACGTTAGTTTGCAATCTACCCGGTCACGCAAAATGCCCGGACGCCTTGTACTGTGGCTGGGCCTGTGTGTGGCTGTATGTACTGCGCAGGCCCAGCCAGCGCTGCCGCAGGCCACCTTGCTGGAATGGAGTGCCGAAATGCGCCGCCTGGTGCTGGACCGCACGCACGGCTACGGCGGTCGCTACTACGAAGGAGGACTTTTCCGGACGTTTACGCGCCAGATGGACTATGAGTACGAGCTGGACCTGCTCACCTATCGCTTCACGCCGTTTGACGACCTGAAGTGGGGCCAAGCATCAGGCGGCTACCGGGTCTACACGGGTAGCATTGACTATGGCGAATTTATCACCGAAAGCCAAATCAAGCAGACTGTACGGTTAAGCCGCCGCAGCACGTTCCGGGTGTTTGGTCTCCAAGAAGAAAACCTGCGTGCCCGCCGATTTTTTGTGGAAGTAGGCTACACCTATGCGCTTGCACCCAACCACCACATAGGCGTGCAGCATACATTGGGTATGGAAAAAGAAGATCTAGACTTATCGCTACACTACACCTGGCGCTCCTTGACACAAGGGGGCGTGCACGTTGAACTGGGTTTGCTTGACTGGACCAACAACTTTGTTTATCACCTCATTGCGAGCAGCAACCGCAGCTTTGACACACGCCAGCACTACCTTGATCGGCCATTTTTCTTTGCCCTTAACGCTGCAACTCCCCCTAACTGGCCGCTACGCGCCGAGGTAACAGCCGGCACACAACCCCCCGCAAAAGCCCGCGTCGATGCCACCGTTGCCCGCATTCCCGGCTATGCTGGCTTTGTTACGGAACATTTGGCTACCTTTTACAACACAGAGGCTATCCGTTATGCAGGCATCTTGATGGAATATTCGGGACCATTCTTCACCCTGGGGGCTACCTATCGCGGAAGGTATGGCCGCCTGATACGCATCCCCAGTGCCGATAGCACGGGCTGTTGGAACGCTACCAGCGGACTGGATCGTTGCCAAGTCCCTTACCCGTACGCTTTTCGCACTCGGGAATACACCAGCGCCCTAGGCCTGCACGGCGCCCTGCAGTGGTGGCGTTTAGAACTGCAAACCGAGTGGATCCGCACCATCAACGGCGATCAACTCCAAGGCAGTGCCCTGCCTGCAGCGTACCGCAACCCCCACGACTTTCGCGAGCGCCGCCTAAGCGGCAAAACGCGCCTTAGCTACTTTACACCAGCTGGACTTTGGGGTGCATTAGAGCTTAACTTGGAAGACCGCAAAGTACGCGGTCCTCGCCAGAGCGGCACCATCAACCTGCCCTTCCGGCGCAACTTTCCAGATCAGGTCGTTCCCTTCAACCGCCGTTTGACGTTGCTTTTGGGATATCGCTATCCCGGCATAGCCCTCACCCTAGGGGTTTCCTATGACCAGGATGGGGATCTATATAGCGGCTGGGGCATTCTTAGTCAATGGCGCAACAAGCCTGCCCGCTTTGATGGGGGGTTCTTACGCTTGCAATTGACCTGGCCTTCTACAACGTTAAGCCGTTAATCCTTATGCGCCTTGGTGTTCTCTATACAGCAACGAGCCTTTTGCTTTTAGTAAGCGCTGCTTGTCATTCCGGCACCGAAACTGCACCGACCGAGATCCATATCGAAGCCGGCATGGCGGGGTTCCGACCGTCGACGATTGAGATTCCTGCCGGCCACACGGTCCGACTTGTTTTCACCCGAACGATCGATAGCGCTTGCTTGGAACAGGTGCAAATTCCGGATTTAGGTATTGGCCCTGTAGACCTTCCGTTAAACCAACCTGTGCCTATCGAAGTCACCGCTACCAAAGCAGGAACGTTTCTGTTTACCTGTGGAATGGGAATGACCAAAGGTACTCTGGTCGTTAAGCGCTAAGGAAAGAAGCGTGGGGGCGCGTTTCTCGTAGCATTGCAATAGCTACTAGCCCCGAAAACACCGTAAGCATCGCAATGAGGGCAATTGCCCAGGGAATGCTCAGCACGTCGGCCAACATCCCGGCCAGAAATGCACCTAACACGTACCCCCCGTCCCGCCAAAGCCGATAAATGCCCACGGCCGTCGAACGCCAGGCCGGATGGGCCACATCGCCAATCACAGCCAGCAAGGTTGGATACACCATAGCCGTCCCAATTCCCAGTCCAATCATAGCCATAGCTTGCCATAGAAAGTCATCGGCAACCAGCATGGCCCCAATGCTTAGTCCTTGTAACAGCATCCCGCCTGTAATCAGAGGACGTCGACCGATGTGGTCTGAAAGAGGTCCGGTCACCAGTTGCCCCAATCCCCAAACAGCCGGGTAGAGTGCCGCCAGCCAGCCGATCTGCGTCAGTCCATAGCCAAGCGCTGCAAAAAAGAGCGGGAATAATCCCCAGGCCATGCCATCGTTCAGGTTATTGACTAGGCCTGCCTGGCACACGGCAAACAGCCGCCGGTCACGCCAGGACGTGCGCGCAAACACCTCTCCAAACGACGGCGTCGGCTCCGCGGCGTCAAAGTGCTGCCGGGCTTCCAGGTTGGCATGATGCTGCGTCTCCCGCACAAAGAACGCCGAAAGCAGCAGTCCGGCCGCCGAAAACGCCACGCCCAGATAAAACGGCTGCGGACGTAAGCCATAGGCCGCTGCCACATATCCCGTGGCCAAGGCTGCCAGCGACACAGCCAAATAGCCTGCAGCTTCGTTGAGTCCCATAGCCAACCCCCGCTGCTGAGGCCCCACCAGATCAATTTTCATGATAACCGTCATCGACCAGGCCAGCCCCTGATTGAGTCCCAACAGCAGATTCGCTATGACCACCCACCCCCACGAAGGCGCCCACATCAGCAGCCAGGGCACCGGCAACCCTACCAGCCAGCCCGCAAGCAACACCCATCTGCGACCGATTCGGTCACCCAATCGCCCGGCTAATAGATTCGCCAACGCCTTAACCAGTCCAAAACTGGCCACAAACGAAAGCGTAGCCGTTCGAGACGCAATGCCAAATTCTTGCTCGGCTAACAGGGGCAAAATGCTCCGCTCCATTCCCACCATCGCCCCTACAAAGGCATTGACCACCACCAGAAGGGCAAACTGCTGCCAATTAGCCCGTAGTCCTAACCGAAGGCCCGTCATGTGCGACTTAAATCCCTGGCTTATCTGCTTGGAAGTACAAATATTCCTTACGAGGAAAACCCTTTTTGCGCGTTGCTTTATTCAATTGGTTTACCCTGGAGCCAGTTGGCGTATTAGGGATCAGAACTCATGCAAAGACCTAAAGCTACCTTAAGATAAATTTACGACTACGGGCACCGCCAACACAGGCTACTTTGTACCAGCTTTTACATTCAGCCCCCAACCCAAGCAGGACTGTTTTGAATGGACTTGTAAGCAAGCGGCTTCGGCTTTATGTTTACTGTGAATCAAAAAGATCAACTTGTGCCCACTTATGTCCACCACCCGCCGTAGTTTTTTGCAACAGACGCTGCTGGTTGGTTCCGGCCTTCTTGGCTGGCCTTCTTTGGAAGCTCTTGCCCGTAAACCCTGGGCCCCGCCAAGTAACCGCCTATATGTAGGCGTTATTGGTTGTAACGGCATGGGCTGGGCTAACCTACGGGCCCATTTAGGTATACCCGAAGTTGAAGCCTTAGCCCTGTGCGACATCGACGCCCGTGTGCTTCAGCGACGCGCAACCGAGCTGGAACAACTTCGCGGCCGTCCGCCTCGGGTGTTTTCAGACTACCGTCGTATGCTGGAAGACCCAGATCTCGATCTGGTGATCATCGCAACCCCGGACCACTGGCACTGTCGCATGCTCGTTGATGCTGTGGAGGCAGGTAAGCACGTCTACGTCGAAAAACCGCTAGCCAATTCGATTGCCGAATGCCAAGCTATGAAATCGGCCGTGCGCCGAACCGGACGTATTGTTCAGGTAGGTCAGTGGCAACGCAGTGGTCCTCATTATGCCCAAGCCATAAAAGTGGTCCAATCTGGTGCTTTAGGACGCATCCGCTTAGTCAAAGCCTGGGCCTATCAAGGCTGGATGAAGCCTATTTCTGTACAACCTGACGGTGAACCGCCACCAGGCGTAGACTATCGCATGTGGCTGGGCCCCGCTCCACTGCGTCCCTTTAACCCCAATCGATTTCACTTCAACTTCCGTTGGTTTTGGGACTACGCCGGAGGCCTAATGACCGACTGGGGCGTCCACGAACTGGACATCGCGCTGTGGGCCATGCAGGCCGAAGCGCCGCAGACCGTTCAAGCCAGCGGCGGTAAGCTTGGCTACCCTGACGACGCCTCTGAAACCCCCGACACGCTTCAGGCTATCTTTGCATACGATACGTTTACGCTCCTCTGGGAACATGCTACCGGAATCGACGGCGGGCCCTACGGCCGTAGTGAAGGCATAGCCTTTATTGGCAACAACGGAACGCTGGTTGTCAACCGCGACGGCTGGGAAGTGCTCCCAGAAACGGACCTCCAAGATGGCCGGCGTGTCTACCGCATGGAAGCCGTCCCCCGCCAAAACCGTCAGGGCGATTACCTGGCCTTCCATGTGCAGAACTTTATCGAAGCCGTCAAGGCCAACGATCCTTCTCGCTTAGCGTGCGATGTGCATGCCGGCGCTGTTGCGGCCATTAACGCCCACCTAGGCAACATCGCCTATCGCACCGGACGCATGCTGCGCTGGGATGTTGCAAGACAGCACATCATCGACGACCCCGAAGCCCAAGCCTACCTACGCCCTACCTACCACAACGGGTGGACGCTCCCAGAGGGATAAGGCATTTGACCTCCTCCCCGCCCTGAAGGACGGGGTTTTACGGCGCAACTGGTAACAACAAAACGGGGAACAAGCTTGACGTAGCGTTCGATATATCAGTATATTCTGATATAAAAAATTTAAAACTTTCAAATGCTTTTGGAAAAGTCCCCAACAGCAGTGGCGTTGAAAGCCAAATTTTTCCGGGGTTTTGCAGACCCCTCACGACTGGCCATCTTGGAAGCGTTGCGTAACGGCCCCCAGACCGTGACCGCGCTGGTTGAAACCACCGGATTGAGCCAGCCGAACGTCTCCAATCATTTGCGTTGCCTGCTTGACTGTGGCCTCGTGCATCGCTACCGACAAGGCCGTTTTACCGTTTACCAGCTTAGCGACGATCGCATCGCCGAGCTCCTGCGGCTCGCTGAACAGGTCTTGGCCGAGGTTGCCCGTGGTGTTTACCGATGCACACGCTACAACAGGCCATGAAGACGATCGAACTTCCCGTCGAAGGGATGGACTGCGCCGAATGCGCACGGCATGTGGCAGGGGCGCTTGCGCAGGTGCCGGGCGTCTGTCGGGTTGACGTATTGCTGGCAGCGCAAAAGGCGGTGCTGGAAGTAGATTCGGCCCACCCGCCGGAGCCGGAGGCCCTCCGCCGGGCTGTCGAAGCAGCCGGCTACCGCGTGCCCCACACCGAGGCCCACGTGGTGGCAACGCCCCCAGTACACCACATTACCGGCCTGCTGGTCTTCCTGTTCGGCACTGTGCTGACGATCGTTGTGCTGGGCGAATGGCTGGGCCTGTTTGAGCAGCTCACGGCACGGGTGCCCTTGCCGGTCGGCGTCGCGCTGGTCGGGCTGCTGGGCTATCCCATTTTCCGGCGGGTTGTGCAGGCGCTGCTCCGTGGACGCATCCTTGCCCATACATTGATGAGCGTCGGTGCGCTGGCTGCGCTGCTCATTGGCGCCTGGCCTACAGCGGCCGTAGTGGTCTTCTTCATGCGCGTGGGCGACTATGTGGAGCGCTTTACGGCTGAAAAGGCCCGAAGCGCGCTGCGCGGACTGAGCCGACTCATGCCGCGCACGGCCCGCCTGGAGCGTGGCAACGAGCTGATTGAAGTGCCTGCCGAACACGTACAGCTCGGCGACGTGGTGCTGGTGCGTCCGGGCGAGCGCGTTCCGGTCGATGGGGAGGTGCTTGAAGGTACCGCTACGCTCGACACCTCAGCGCTCACGGGGGAGTCGATGCCCGCCGAGGTGGGTCCGGGTGATGCGGTACTGGCCGCCTCTCTGATCCGCCAGGGCTATCTGCGGCTGAAGGCCACCCGCACCGGTGCGGCCACTACCTTCGGCCGCATCCTGCACCTGGTACAAGCCGCCGAAGCAAACCGGGGCAACACCGAACGCCTGGCCGATCGCTTCTCGGCCTACTACCTGCCGGTGGTGGCGGCCGTGGCGCTAGGCACTTATCTGCTTCGCGGCGACGTGATGGCCACCGTAGCCGTGCTCGTGGTGGCCTGCAGCTGTGCGTTCGCGTTGGCCACCCCCGTGGCCGTACTGGCTGCTATTGGTGCAGCCGCACGTCAGGGGATCGTGATCAAGGGGGGGCGCTACCTGGAAGCACTAGCCCGTGCTGACGTCGTGCTCATCGACAAAACCGGCACGCTCACCCTTGGGCATCCCCAGCTCACCGACCTGGTGCCGCTCGATGGCCAATCACCGGACACTCTCCTTACCCTGGCGGCAGCCGCCGAGTACGCCTCAGAGCACCCGCTGGCCGAAGCCATCCGCGAAGCAGCCCGCACGCGTAGCCTGCCACTACACCGCCCCGAAGAAGCCCACCCACTGCCGGGCGTTGGCATTGAAGCCCGCATCAATGGCCGCCGGGTACGCCTGCAACGGCTGCCTGAACCTGAAGCCTTTCCGGAAGCTGCGCGGCTGGCGGCAGAAGGGAAAACGCTCATCCTGATGGAAGTAGAGGACCGTCCGGCTGCCCTGCTGGCTGCGGCCGATACCGAGCGACCGGGCTTATGCGAAGCGCTGGCAACACTGCAACGGATGGGCCTGCGCCATTTAGAACTGCTCACCGGCGATCATCCGCAAGCGGCCGAACCACTGGCCCGCCGCCTAAGACTGCACTGCCGGGCTGGCCTGCTACCTGACGACAAAATCCGCATCGTCCGGGAATATCAAGCGCAAAAACACACCGTCGTCATGATTGGCGACGGCATCAACGACGCCCCGGCCCTCATGCAGGCCGACGTAGGCATCGCCATGGGCTCCGGCACCGATGTGGCGCTCGACACGGCCGCTATTGTGCTGCTCCGGGACGACTGGCACCAGCTTCCTGCCCTGTTCCAGCTGGCCCGACGCACACGCCACACCATTGCCGTCAACCTGGGCTTTACGGCCCTCTACAACCTGGTCGGTCTCACGCTGGCCGCGCTGGGCTACCTGCCCCCCATCTTAGCCGCTGCGGCCCAGTCGCTTCCCGACTTAGGCATTCTGGGCAATTCAGCCCGGTTGCTACGCGCTCGCCTGCACGCAAACTAAGCTTTCCTGCCATCCTGTCATCCGGTACATTTTTCGTAAAGGGATCAAGTCCGCATAACGTTGACAACGTGTCAGGCAGCGTCAAACCTTTTGAAAACAATGAACCTGCAAAAGTTTACCCTAAAGGCTCAAGAGGCCGTGCAGCAAGCGTTGGAGCTGGCTGCTCAGAAAAACCATCAGGCGTTAGAGCCTCCCCACCTGCTCAAAGCCCTCTTAAGTGATCCGCAGGGCACAGCAGTCTCCGTCCTCCAGCGTCTTGGAGCGAGCTTAGGATATTTAAACACGAAAGTCGATCAGGCGCTGGCTAAGTTACCTGTGGTGCATGGAGCAGCGGTTTCAGGCCAGTATCTGGGTAGTGAACTTAAAAAAGTGTTCGACCGGGCGCTGGCAGAAGCCGATTTGCTCAAAGATGAGTATGTTTCGACTGAACACCTGCTGATTGCCTTGGCCGAAAGCCCCACTGAAGTGGGGCAAGCCCTTCGGGAGCAAGGGGTTACAAAGGAAAAAATTCTGGCCGTCCTCAAAGACGTCCGTGGTGCACAGCGTGTAACCGATCCGCATGCCGAAGAGCGCTATGAAGCGCTCAAGCGCTACGGTCGCGATCTGACCGACCTTGCGCGTAAAGGGAAATTGGATCCCGTCATTGGCCGGGATGAAGAAATCCGTCGCGTGCTGCAAATCCTCTCGCGGCGGATGAAAAACAACCCGGTACTGGTAGGAGAGGCCGGTGTTGGGAAAACCGCGATCGTTGAAGGGTTAGCGCTGCGGATTGTGCAAGGCGACGTTCCCGAAAGCCTGAAGGATCGGCGCATTGTGGCGCTCGACATGGGTGCTCTACTGGCCGGGGCAAAGTATCGGGGAGAGTTTGAGGAGCGTCTGAAGGCTGTGGTTCAGGAAGCAGCAGCTTCCGAGGGACAGGTTATCCTCTTCATTGACGAGTTGCACACGGTTGTGGGCGCCGGAGCTGCTGAAGGAGCAGTAGACGCAGCAAACATCCTCAAACCTGCGCTAGCACGGGGGGAAATCCGCGTAATTGGCGCCACAACGCTGGATGAGTACCGGAAGTACATCGAGAAAGACAAGGCACTCGAACGGCGCTTCCAGCCCGTACTCGTCGAGGAGCCGTCAGTGGAAGATACGATTTCGATTTTGCGTGGCATTAAGGACCGCTATGAGGTGCATCACGGCGTGCGCATTACCGACAGCGCGCTGATTGCCGCTGCCGAACTCTCGCACCGCTACATCACCGACCGACATCTGCCGGACAAGGCCATCGACCTGATCGACGAAGCAGCCGCCCGGCTGCGAATCGAGATTGACTCGATGCCGGAGGAGCTGGACCAGCTTGAACGGCAGATTCGTCAGCTCGAAATTGAGCGGGAGGCCGTCAAACGCGACAACGATCAGGAAAAGCTCAAAGCCATCAACGAGCAGCTCGCCAATCTTGAAGAGCAGCGGCGGGCGCTCCGGGCGCGCTGGCAGCAAGAAAAAGAGCTTATTCAGCGTATTCGGGACATCAAAGAGGAAATCGAAAAGCTCCGCATCGAAGCGCAGCAGCTCGAGCGTCGGGGTGACTATGGCCGCGTAGCCGAAATCCGCTATGGCCGCATTCCTGAGCTGGAAAAACAGCTTAAACAGGCCCAGGAAGAACTGGCCAAAGTCCAGCAAAACGGCGCCCTTCTAAAAGAAGAGGTGACGGCCGAGGATATTGCAGAGATCGTTGCCCGCTGGACAGGCATTCCGGTCGCTAAGCTCCTTGAAAGCGAACGTGAAAAGCTGCTGCGGCTTGAAGAAGCCCTGTCGAAGCGGGTGGTTGGACAACCTGAGGCCATCGCTGCCGTGGCCAATGCGGTACGGCGTGGCCGTGCCGGACTCCAGGAGCCGAATCGCCCAATCGGTTCGTTCATCTTTTTAGGCTCAACGGGCGTCGGGAAGACCGAGTTGGCCAAGGCGCTGGCCGAAGCGCTCTTTAATGACGAGAACGCGATGATCCGCATCGACATGAGCGAATATCAGGAACGCCATTCGGTCAGTCGCTTAATTGGTGCGCCGCCAGGGTATGTCGGCTACGAAGAAGGGGGCCAGCTTACCGAAGCCGTGCGGCGTCGGCCATATGCGGTCGTTCTGCTTGATGAAATTGAAAAGGCGCATCCGGAAGTCTTCAACATCCTGCTGCAGGTGCTTGACGATGGTCGGCTAACCGATAACAAGGGACGCACGGCCGACTTCCGAAATACCATTATTATCATGACCAGCAACCTGGGCTCGGAGTTAATCCGTGAACGCATCGACGCCTTTGACGGTAATGTCCCTCCCCAGGCCTATGAGCGGATGAGGGAGGAGATCCTGCAGCTCCTACGGCAACGGCTGCGGCCTGAGTTTCTAAACCGGATCGACGAAATCATCGTCTTCCGGCCGCTGGGCCACGAAGAGATCCGCCAGATCGTCGAAATTCAGTTTGCGCGGATCCAGCAATTGGCAGCTCGCAGCCACAAGCTCAAGCTGGAGCTGAGCGATGCAGCCAAAGACTGGTTAGCCCAGCATGGTTTCGATCCGGTCTTTGGTGCACGGCCGCTCAAGCGGGTCATCCAGCGCGAAATTACAAACAAGCTGGCTGAAGAAATTCTTTCCGGTCTGTTTACCGAAGGCGACCTTGTCCGCATCGACGTGGCGCCCGATGGCTCTGGGCTGATCTTTGAAAAGATCGCCCAGGTCGAAGCCGAGCCGGTGACGTAAAACGTTGTTACCGGCTGATTGCAGCCCCTGCCTTAGCCGCTAAGGCAGGGGCTTTCTGTTTCAGTCGGCTTCCCGCTCGAGGCTACAGCAGTGGGTGCTTTCGGTAACGCTACCTCCCACCACTTCCAATACGGCGCCGCGCACAGCACTGGGTCGATAGGTTGTGCATCCTTTGAGGCCATGGTCGTATGCCCAGTCGTAAAGCTGCCGGAACGTGGCAAACGGCGTTTCGGCCGGTACGTTGATCGTTTTCGAGATTGCGCCGTCCACATAAGGCTGCAGCGCGGCCTGCATTTTCAGGTGATCGAAGGGATCTAAGTGCTGTGCATCGACAAAAGCTTCGGGCAGCGTAGCCGTTTCACCGTTGATTCGGTGCCACAGGCGCAATGCGTAATCCGTAAGCGTGTAGCTCTGCCGCTCGCCATCGGCATTTAGCACATGTCGGGTATAGCGATAAGCAAACACCGGTTCGATGCCGCTGGAAATGTTATTGGCTAGCAGACTGATGGTGCCGGTAGGGGCAATCGAGAGCAGATGGCTGTTCCGAATCCCGTACGTAGCAATACCCTGCCGAATGTCTTCGGGTAGCGCTTGAATGAATGGGCTTTCGAGGTAGCGTTCGCGTTCAAAAAACGGGAAAGGGCCTTTTTCGCGAGCGAGTGCGATCGAAGTTCGATAAGCCGTGTGGCAAATCGTCCGCATTACGTGCGCAGCCAGCCGGCGTGCCTCCTCCGAGCCGTAGTGCAATCCCAGCATAATCAGGGCATCGGCCAGCCCGGTAATGCCCAACCCAATGCGCCGCGTACCCCGGGCCTGTTCGGCCTGCGCCGGCAACGGGAAACCCGACACATCGATCACATTGTCGAGCAAGCGTACGGCTACAGCCACGGTTTCTCGGAGCCCTTCCCAGTCGAGCCCAGCTTCTGGCATAAAGGGATGGCGCACAAAGCGCGTCAGGTTAATCGACCCGAGATCGCAGGCGCCATAGGGAGGCAACGGCTGCTCACCACAGGGATTTGTTGCCGTAATATGCTCCCGATAAGCCAGATTGTTCGTGCGGTTGATTGTATCTATAAAGAGCACGCCAGGCTCGGCGTAGTCGTAGGTCGAACGCAGGATCTTGTCCCAAAGCGTGCGTGCTTTGACAATGCGAAGCACCCGGCAAGGCACCGGTCGATCGATTCCCGTCCATCGCCGATATACGATTGGCCCATCTCCTAAGCCTTCGTCTTCCAGAGAAGCGGCTGGAAAAACCAGTGGCCAATCGGCATCACGGCGTACCGCCTCCATGAACGCATCGAAAACCTGCACCGACAGGTTAAAATGCGTGAGTACGCCGGGTTGATGTTTGGCCGTAATAAAGGCTTCGATGTCGGGGTGATCGCAGCGCAGCGTAGCCATCATTGCTCCGCGCCGAACGCCGGTTGAAAGCAGCGTAGCGCACGTGGCATCCCAGATATGCATGAACGAGACCGGTCCGGAAGCAATGGTGCCTGTTGTACGTGCTCGCGTACCGGCTGGCCGCAACGTGGAAAAGTCATAGCCTACGCCTCCCCCCTGTTGCATGGTCAATGCGCCTTCTTTGAGGCCATCGAGAATACCTTCCAGTGAATCTTCGATGACCCCCATAACAAAGCAGTTGAAAAGCGTCACGCGGTGACGGGTCCCTGCTCCGGCCAGAATGCGTCCGCCGGGCAAAAACTTAAAACCGTAGAGCACCTGGTAGAAGCGTTCGGTCCAGCGTGCACGCTCTGTTTCAGGCTCTGCAGCAGCCAAAGCTTGGGCTACGCGGCGCCAGGTATCCTCGATCGTCTGATCGCGCAGCTGTGCGCCCTCGCGATAGCGATATTTGACATCCCAAATCTGCCAAGAAACCAGCTCGTGAAAATGCGGTGCCAGTTCCGGTCCAACCGTTACTGTCATGATTCAGATTTTCTGCTTGGTCGTAAGGCCTTAGCTGTACAACGCTTAAGGCTACTAATAGATTTGGGGATTGCTTAAACTCTAGGCCGACGACGATAGGTGACAAAGCGAAAGCCCGGATGCGTCTCGACCGCCACTTCTTCGAAAACTGGGCCAATGAGGTGTTCATAGGGTGGGAAAAACACATCCCCTTCGTAGTCGCCCTCCACCAGCGTCAGTTCCAATCGGTCAGCACGCGGTAAAAACTGAGCATAAATGTCAGCGCCACCGGCAACAAAGAGTATGGGCACGTCCTGCACCGCATTAAGTGCTGCTTCGAGATCAGGATACACTTCTACGTCGGTCATTTCCGGATAGACCTGCGTGCGCGAAAGTACCAGATGACGCCGTCCAGGGAGAGGACCGCCAAATTGCTCCAAAAGCGAGTTAAACGTTTTGCGCCCCATAAGCAGCGGATGGCCCATCGTCAACCGCTTAAACCGCCGCAGGTCTTCGGGCAGATGCCAAGGCAGATGACCTCTATGCCCAATAACCCGGTTTTTCTCGGCCAAAGCGGCAATCAAAACAATTTCAGGACGCGTCGTAGATGCCATTTACACAGCAATAGGGGCTTTAATAGGTGGATGGTAGCGGTAGCCGACAAATTCAAAATCTTCCGGCTCGTAATCAAAAATCGAAGGCGGTTTTCGTTTAATGACCAATCGTGGGGGTTCATACGGCTCCCGCGAAAGCAGCTCTTCCACCTGCTCAAGATGGTTGAGATAGATATGGCAGTCGCCGCCAGTCCAAATGAACGTGCCTACCTCAAGTTCGGTCTGCTGGGCTACCATATGGGTAAGCAGACTATAGGAAGCGATATTAAAGGGTACGCCCAGAAAGGCATCAGCCGAACGTTGGTAAAGCTGACAAGACAGGCGACCGTCGGCCACATAAAACTGAAATAACACATGGCAAGGCGCAAGGGCCATGCGTCCCTGCCGAACGTTTTCCTGAGGACTGAGCCGCTCGTCAGGTAAGTCGGCCACATTCCAGGCACTGACCACATGCCGCCGTGACCAAGGTCGTTCTCGAATAGCGCGGACAACCTCCGCGATCTGATCAATTTCGCGTCCGTCTGGGGCAAGCCACCGCCGCCACTGCTTGCCGTAGATGGGGCCCAAGGCTCCTTCTTCGGTTGCCCATTCGTCCCAGATGGTCACCCCATGCTCGTGCAAATATTGCAGGTTTGTATCGCCCCGCAAAAACCAGAGCAGTTCGGCTACTACGCTTTTGATATGAATCTTCTTGGTGGTTAATAAGGGGAACCCCTCCTGTAAATCAAACCGCATCTGATAGCCAAATACGCTGATTGTTCCCACGCCAGTACGGTCTACGCGGCGACTGCCGTACTGGAGAATGTGACGAAGAAAGTCGTGGTATTGCCGCATGACGCTTTGGAACGCAAGGGTCGTGTGCTCGGTTTGGAAGGCAATAGGAATCTACAAAACAACCTTGGCAACCGTAAAGCCTATGGATCCAACGCTGCATCAAAAGCAAGGCATCAACCACCTTCAACGCGTCTTAGCTTATGCTCCCTTAGTGGCCGAAAATGGCCGGGCTCAGGTACACCTAACGCAGGAAGACTGGTTTGTCGTGGCAGATACGCTCTTTCGGATGCACACGCCTCGCGAACTTTTGCCCGCTGAAATTCTCGACTACCGCCTAACAAACGAAAACCGCACGATTGAGCTGCGCACACCTGAGCTTACGATCGAAGTGGAAATGTTCTAATTGGCGCCAACCCGAAGATCAAAGCGCGGGATTTTCACCCGAAAGCGCCGACCATCAGGACGCCGCATAAGGTAGTATCCTTCCATGGTTCCGCTTAGGGAAGCTAAAATGCAGTAGCTGCTATAGAGATGGGCATGCCCCGGCTCGATAATGGGCTGCTGTCCAACTACCCCCAGCCCCTCTACTTCACGCACAGAGCCATCAGCCTCTTCAATACGCCAGTAGCGGCGAAGCAGTTGCAACGGCTCTTCGGTATGATTTTCGATACTGATGAAATACGCAAAGACAAAACGGCGCTCAAAAAAATCCGACGGGTCATCGAGATATACCGGCCGTACGGTAACCGTCACGCCGCGCGTGGTGGCTGCATAAGGAACCATGTAAACCGTTGTTTTCCTTAGTGAAAGTTTCAAAAACAAGAAAGCTCTGCGTGCACTGCACGTGTTGAACTCCCTTTATGTTTTCGCGTTGCACTCTAAGCCGTTAAAGCGTTTTTGTGATTAGAAGATTCTTGCGTTATGAACTTTCTGGAAAAGCCCGTAGAGGTTCTTCCCGAGGCAACGGTGCTTTTTGCTGGTGACTCGGGTGATGGGATGCAGCTTACGGGCCTGCAGTTCGCACGGGCAACGGCTTTAGCCCGAAACGATCTGGCCACTCTTCCGGATTATCCTGCTGAAATTCGGGCTCCAGCCGGTACGACTTACGGCGTTAGTGGCTACCAGCTGCACTTTGGCTCGGTGCCGGTGCGCACACCCGGCGATGCCGTCGATATGCTGGTAGCCATGAACCCAGCCGCACTCAAGGTGCACCTACCCCGTGTGCGCCGAGGCGGCACCTTGCTGCTCAACGTCAATGCTTTCGATCGCCGTGGCTTGGAGCTGGCCCGCTACGCCTCCAACCCACTTGAAGATGGGTCGCTCAACAGCTACCAGGTTATTCCGGTCGAACTTACCCGCCTGACGCACGAAGCCTTGGCCGACAGCGGTCTAGACAAAAAAGAAATCGACCGCTGCAAAAACATGTTTGCCCTGGGTCTGGTACTCTGGCTGTACTCGCGACCGCTGGAGCCCGTTGAAACCTGGCTAAAACAAAAGTTTGCAAACAAGCCAGCAATTCGAGATGCCAATTTAAAAGCCCTGCATAAGGGCTATCACTATGGTGAAACCAACGAACTTTTTGCAGTTCGCTACGAGGTACGACCTGCTCGCCTGGAACCTGGACTTTACCGGACTACCCAGGGCATTGAAGCGTTAGCTTTTGGCTTGATTGCAGCCAGCGTCAAAAGCGGCCTACCCCTATTTTATGGATCCTATCCAATTACGCCCGCCTCGGAACTGCTCCACGAGCTAAGCCGCCACAAAAACTTCGGGGTAATGACGTTCCAAGCCGAAGACGAAATTGCAGCAGTCGGGGCAGCTCTGGGCGCCAGTTTCGGCGGTGCTTTAGGCGTAACGGCCACCAGCGGTCCGGGCATGACCCTCAAAGCAGAAACTATCGGACTGGCTGTGATGACAGAGCTGCCGCTGGTGATCATCGACTTGCAACGCGGGGGTCCCTCTACGGGACTTCCTACGAAAACCGAACAAAGCGACTTGCTCTTTGCGCTCTACGGGCGCCACGGCGAAGCCCCACTGCCCGTGCTGGCCGCTAGCTCGCCCGGCGACTGCTTCTTTGCAGCCTACGAAGCCTGCCGCATCGCCGTACGCTACATGACGCCGGTGATTTTGCTGGCCGACGGCTACCTGGGCAACGGCGCCGAACCATGGCGCGTGCCCGACGTAGAGGCCCTACCACCTTTTGACGTGCAGTTTGCGACCGAACCCAACTTCCATAAAAACGGCGAAACCGCCTTTTTGCCTTATCGACGCAACCCCGAAACCTTAGCCCGGCCTTGGGCACGCCCAGGTACACCTGGGTTGGAGCACCGGATTGGGGGTCTTGAAAAAGAAGACGAAACAGGCAACGTATCTTACGATCCTGCCAACCACCAACGCATGGTCAAACTACGGGCAGAGAAAGTCGCCCGTATCGCCCGCGAGATCCCACCCAGCCAAGTATTCGGCGATCTAGAAGGCGACGTGTTGCTTATCGGCTGGGGCTCTACACGTGGTGCTATTGAAGCGGCCGTTGAGCGGCTCCAAAGCCGGGGACTACGCGTTGGCAGCGTGCACCTGCGTTACTTAAACCCATTGCCTCCGGATTTACCTACCCTGTTGGATCGCTACCAGCATCGGATCGTGCCGGAACTGAATAACGGACAATTGGTGCGCGTGCTGCGTGATACATACCTGCGGCCGTTTGTGCCGCTGAACAAGATCCAGGGCCTGCCCTTCCAGGCCCGTGAAATCGAGGAATTTGTTGTTTCTTTCCTTGGGGCCTAATAACCAACCTGTTTGTTGTGGCGATGTCGGATCCTAAACGCCCTGCCGAATCTCCTGCACGCCCGGCCGTACTCCCAACGGCTAAGCCAGCTATGCCGCCTGCTGCGCGGCCAACACTCCGTCCAGATGGCGAGGGCAAAACGCGTCTGTCGCGCAAAGATTTTGCCTCAGACCAGGACGTGCGCTGGTGCCCGGGGTGCGGCGATTATGCCATCCTGGCAACCGTACAGCGCCTCTTGCCAGAGCTTGACATTCCGCGCGAAAACCTGGTGTTCATTAGCGGTATCGGCTGCTCCAGCCGCTTTCCTTACTACATGAACACCTACGGCATGCATACCATCCATGGCCGCGCTCCGGCTATTGCCACCGGCCTGAAAGCCAGCCGTCCTGAACTCGACGTGTGGATCATCACCGGCGACGGCGATGCCCTGTCGATTGGCGGCAACCACCTGATTCACATCCTGCGCCGTAACCTGAACGTCCAGATCTTGCTCTTCAACAACCAGATCTACGGCCTCACCAAAGGTCAGTACAGCCCTACCTCTGAAGAAGGCAAGATCACCAAAAGCTCACCTTACGGAACCATCGACCATCCCTTCAATCCGGTAGCCCTGGCTTTAGGCGCAGATGCTTCGTTCGTAGCCCGCTCCATGGACCGCGATCCCAAGCACCTGCAAGACATCCTTCGCCGAGCCCACGATCACAAAGGCGCTGCTTTTGTAGAAATCTACCAGAACTGCAATATTTTCAACGACGGGGCCTTCTTCCAGTTTACCGAACGCGACACCAAGCCGCATCGGACCCTCTTCCTGGAACACGGCAAGCCGCTTGTCTTCGAAGAAGGCCGTAAGGGATTGCGGCTCGACGGCTTCCAGCCCGAAGTCATCGACCTAACCGATGGCCGCTGGTCCGTCAATGACTGCCTTGTCTACGACGAGACAAACCGTGAACTGGCCCATATTATGGCACGAATTTTCTTCCGGCCTGACCTACCGCAACCCTTCGGCGTTTTCTACCGGGAGGAGCGACCTACCTACGAGGACCTGCTGCACCGCCAGATTGCGGAAGTCACCGCCCGAAAAGGCAAAGGCAACCTACAGGCCCTACTGCGTAGTGGCGATACCTGGGTTATCGAGGCAGAACCCCAATGGGCTCAGGGATAAAAAAGGACGGTAGAGGTGCTTACTGCCCTTTTTGCTTTTTTATCTTCGGTTAAAGACTCCCTACTTTAGTCAAGCAGAGCACCTCCATGCCAAAGCTTCCGGCACCTCGGGGACGCGGGGCAGCGTTCAACCCTCCCGGCCGTTTCGAACTGCGCTCCGTTGAACTAGATCCTGAAGCCCTGCCCCAAGCAGAACCCTATCGCGTGTCCACCACCATTTTAGAAGACCGCAGCCGTTCGGCCCTCTCCCGAAACGACAGCCCCGACATTCCTTTTACCTTTGGGCTAAACCCCTATCGCGGCTGCGAGCACGGTTGCGCCTACTGCTATGCCCGTACCTATCACGAATATTTGGGGTTTTCGGCTGGTCTGGACTTCGAAACAAAGATCGTCGTCAAACGCGACATCGCCCGCCTGCTCGAACAGACGCTGCGTCGCCCCTCCTGGAAACCGCAGCCCCTCTCGCTTTCCGGCGCAACAGATCCCTACCAGCCGCTCGAACGCCGGTTTCGCCTCACACGGGCTTGTCTGGAAGTGCTGCTGCGCTACCGCAATCCGGTGGTGATCGTCACCAAAAACGCGCTCATCCGACGCGATCTCGATATCCTTGCCGAAATGGCCCGCGAAGAAATTGTGCTCGTATGGATCTCGGTCACTAGCTTGAAGCCGGAAATCACAGCGCGGCTCGAACCCCGTACGGCACGACCCACACTGCGCCTAAAAACCATGGAAACCCTTGCCACAGCCGGCGTGCCGGTGGGCGTATTGGCTGCGCCCATCATTCCAGGACTCACCGATGAGGAACTTCCAGCCATTCTGGAGGCTGCGGCTCGGGCCGGTGCGCGTTGGGCTGGCTACACGCTACTGCGCCTGCCCGGTGCGGTGCGAGAAATCTTTTCAGATACCCTAAAACGCCATTTCCCCGGCCATTACGACCGCGTCTGGCGCCGTTTAAAAACCCTGCGCGGCCCTTTGCTAAACGACACCACCCCAGGCCGCCGTTTGCACGGATCGGGCAAGGAGGCCGAGCTGCTGGCTCAACTCTTTGACCTAAGCTGCCGGCGGCTTGGGCTCAATCGCACACGCCCCTTGCTCCGCACCGACCGCTTTCGGCAAGACGGAGTCCAACTTGCGCTTTTTTAGCAGCTTTTACGACACTTTTATGCGGCGGATATGGCTCTGCACCGTAATGCTGCTGGGTTGGGCCTGTCGGGCACAGACCCCGACCTCTGGCCTTGAGCCCCTGCCTGACACGTTACTTGCCGAGGACGGGGGTGCAATCGCGCTACCAGCCGCACGGCGTCATGCCCTCTTGCAGCAAGACACCTCTTGGGCCGCAGTGCTTGCCCTACACTACCGCACTCTCGTCTTCGATGGCCACATCGACACCCCCACGCGCATGCTGCAGGGGTTCGATTTCAGTCGTCGTCACCGCCGAGCCGACGGTCATGTAGACCTGCCCCGCATGTTCGAAGGTGGCCTCGACGCTGCCTTTTTTTCGATCTACGTACCTGCCGCCTATGGCGAGGGGGCTGCAGCCGTCCGCTACGCCCGACGCCTAATTGCCGAAGTGCAACGGCAGGTAGCAGCCCATTCCGATAGCGCTGCTATAGCTTATTCGGCCGCCGATGTACTGCGCATTACACGTAGTGGGCGCAAAGCAATCCTGCTAGGGCTTGAAGGCGGACACGCCCTGGCTGCTTCGCCCGATACACTCCGGGCGCTTTATGAAGCCGGCATTCGTTATGTCACGCTAACGCACGTAAGCTCCCATAGCTGGGCCGATGCCTCCCAGGATCAGCCGCGCTGGAACGGCTTAAGCGAAAAAGGCCGCCAACTCGTCCGCGAAATGAACCGGCTTGGCATGCTGATCGATCTGTCCCATGCTTCCGATGCTACGTTTTTCGAGGTGCTGGACATAACCCAAGCTCCGGTTATCCTTTCCCATTCATCGATGCGTGCCTTGGTACCCACCGTCCGCAATGCCAGCGACGAGATGCTCCGTGCTTTGGCCCAAAACGGCGGCGTTGTGCTCATCAACTTTTTCGATGCCCTGGTCAATCCCAACTTGACAGCCGAAGTGTATGCCGAAGCCGAACGGCGCACGGGCGGCAACCTCCGTCGGCTTTGGGAGGCCGTTTATGCCATTGCCCGTGAACGCACGCTCCCTCGGTCAACCGTGGAAGACGTGCTCAACCACATCGACCACGCCGTCCAAGTAACTGGGATCGACCATGTGGGATTAGGCTCAGACTTTGACGGCGTTTTTGAATTGCCTGCAGGACTTGAGGACGTAACGCGCCTGCCCTGGATCACCTACGGCCT
>Ga0197143_1000207_pt1 | contig 69920 bp, 74 predicted proteins | sample GBS70_MetaG_FD_148603 | JGI IMG/M metagenome (GOLD analysis project Ga0197143, IMG submission 148603) | Sediment microbial communities from Great Boiling Springs, Gerlach, Nevada, United States - GBS 70_MetaG | ecosystem: Environmental > Aquatic > Thermal springs > Hot (42-90C) > Sediment...
TTAAACAGCAAGATACAACAGGTAAAGTCAGCTGCTAGAGGGTTTAGAAACTTTAAAAATTTCAGGATTGCCATATTGTTCTATTGTGGAAAACTAAATATGTATCCACAGAAAAGTCTGTAGAACCATAAATATATTGAAGACAATCCTCTTCGGTCACTTCTTCTATCTCTGCCTGAAGAACCTCAGTGATCTTTGTATAAAGTCTGCGTCCTAAATCCTGAATATACTCTTGTGGAAGTAGATTAATCCCTTTTTGCTTAAGCATTTCATGTAACCGTTGAAAATAGAAGGATTCCCAATCCTTTATTGTCTTAGGACTACATTCTCTAATCCATAATGATACAGGCCCCACACTATCTTTTTTGTTTAACCCCCATCTATTGGTAGCCAAGTTCAATATCCATTCCTTTGCCATTCATTGTCTCCTTCCAGATCTTAATAAATTTATCCTTATATCTGTGATTGCAAGATAAATCTGGAACAGCCAAACCCGATTTTATAAGATAAGCATTAACAAAAATTTTATTCTTGAGATAAACATATGCCTGCACCGTTTCTTTATCCATTACATCTTTACTCTCAAACTTTAATATTATATTCTTTCCAAGGATATAGTGGTGCAAATAGTTTATGGTTTCATCCTTTCTATGAGGTCGTATACCCAGGAATTTAACAAACAATCCTGTATGTAGTTGTAAGGTATTTTCATCAACAACTTTAACAACCTTATATAATCTGTCGCCACTAAATCTAAATCTCTCTGGTGCTATCTGTGGCCTTGCATCTTGAATTCGGGGTACATATTCTATATGAGGTAGTTTTAATGTATTTTCCTTTCTTTCAATAATCTCGACATCATTTACCTTGACCTTTTGTTTTATTATTTTCAGGAAGTCCCTGTTAATTTCATAACCAATAGCATTTCTTTTCAGTTCTAATGCAACCTTTATAGTAGTGCCACTTCCCAGAAAAGGATCGAGCACTGTATCACCAACAAAGCTAAACATCTTTATTAATCTTCTCGGCAATTCATCAGGAAACATTGCCTCATGCCCTATCTGTCTCGCCCCACCAAAATACCAGTGCCCTGAAAAGTATTCCTTCCACTCTTCCTTTGTGAGTTTTGACGCTTCTTTTATGTCTTTGGGAACTGTTTTGCTTTTACCTGGCTTTTTAAAAATGTGTATAAACTCATAATCTATTTCAACAATTCCATTCGGTGGATAAGGGAATGATCCCATCACATTTGCACCACCAGTTGTATTCATGGTGGTTTTCTTTTGCCATATAATAGAACCCATAAAGTCAAAACCGATCTCCTCACATTGCCCTATAAATTCAGCATGAATTGGTATTACCTTGTATCTTCCATATATAACTGATCGAGCAAATTGATCTCCTATATTCAGACAGAATCTTCCACCTTTTTTAAGAACACGATAGCATTCTTTCCAGACATGATATAAATCCATTAAATATTCATGAAGGGTTTGGCCGTAACCTATCTGTCCAGGGACTCCATAATCTTTTATATGCCAGTATGGAGGAGATGTTATGATTAAATCCACCTCTTCATCTGCTACTTCTTTCATCTGCCTACTGTCAGCTATTATGACTTTTGCCTTTGCTTCCATTACCTTAATGCTCTTTAACATTTTAAACTAAATCAAGCAGAAGATAATAGTTTCTAACAGTTACCTTCTCCACCAATTTAGTGTAAATAAAACATATCACTGCTGTCCAAAATTGGTTTAACATAACTATTCAACAGGCATAAAGCCTCAAATATCAGAAGTCAGAGGTCAGAAATCAGAATTTAAGGAAAATTTTTTCCTCAGCCTCCAACCTCCGATATCAGACCTTTGACTTTCGTTTTGGGGATTCAATAGGGCCTTACCCCTTTGAGGGACTTTGACCCTCAAACTCCCTGTTTAAATAAAAATTTTATTTTTTATCTGGGTTTCAAAGGGCAGAGCCCTTTTAAGCTAATGGCGTAAATAATAGTTCTAATGGCGTAAGTAATAGTTCTAATGGCGATGGAAGGACATTTCAAAGATTCCTGAATATCTTATATATTCCTGAAAAGTCCAGTTCCGATATGCCTTCTGAAAAGGTCATTCCAAAAAGCTCCTTTGTAATGCTCCCTGTAAAAAGGGGACTCCTGAGGGATCTTGCAAGGTCCTGAAGATAATGGAGGTCTTTGTAAATAAGGGATGAAGAGAAATGAGTTGAGAAGTCTTCTTTAAGAAGCTTCTCTTTTTTGGCATTTAGAACAGTGGAATTCCCCGCACCAGAAAGTAGAATATCTATGACCTTCTCTTTTTCAATACCAGCCTTTTCTCCAAGGGCTATTGCCTCTGCAAGGGTAGCCATAAAAGAGCCAAGGACAAGATTATTTATAAGCTTCATCTTTGTTGCAAGACCCGGCGTGCCGAGATAAAAGATGGTTTTACCAATTTTTTCAATATACGGCCTTGCCTTATCAAAGGTATCCTTTTTTCCGCTAACAAGGACTGTAAGAAGGCCCTGAGAAGCTGGCACGACGCTTCCAAGAACAGGGGCTTCAAGATAGGTCGCCCCTTTTTCTTCCAGAAGGGTATAAAAATCCAAAACCCTCTCATGGTGATTTGTTGTTGTATCAATCACAATCTTTTGAAGACAGTTTCCGTCCCTCAGACCATCCTTATCTTTAATCACAGACATAACAGCATTGCTATCAAAAAGATTTAGAAAGACTATATCTACCATCGAAATAAGCTCAGCAGGGCTCTTTGCCACAGGGCAATTCAAGACCTCAGCCTTTTTTATGGTCCTGTTCCATACAGTAAGGCTAACTCCTTCTGAAATAAGCCTCTTTGCCATTGTCATACCAAGAGTCCCAAGACCTATAAAACCTATCTTCATGGCTCCTCCTTAGTTAACCTCTCAACAAGATCTTTCTTTTTTATCCTTCCGTGCAAAACTGAACCATCTTCAAATTCAATAACGGGTATATCAAACCGATAAAGCTCATAAAGTTCTTCGTCTTTTGTGATGTCTATCTTGTTTACCTCAAAATTGTATTTATCCTTCAATCCATTTAACATCTCCTCTGCCTGGTCACAGAACCAGCAACCTGGTTTGTAGTAGAAGTTTATTCTCTTCATATCTCTTATTCAATATGCACCTCCACTCTATCACCTATCTTTAAACCAAGATCTGACATTATACTTCCTCTGTATTTAAATATCTCAAGATAACCAGAACTATTTATTATTGCTCCTGCCTCAAGGCCTTCTGCCTCTTTATAATAATTAAAAACTTCTATACTCTTCTCTCCTACTTTCACTTTAAATCTATCCGTTCCTATGTCTTTATCTGTTATATTAGTGATTGCATTACCAAAACGGTCAATTATTATAACATGACCGACTATCCTCTTCGGCTCTTTAAAAGGCTCTGGAATTTTAATCTCAACAATCTCCTCTATAGGCCTGGCCATAACCTCAGGATCCTCACCAAGGGAAAGTCTTGCTGCAACTGGTGCAAAGAGGTCTCTTCCATGAAAGGTTCTGCTATAGGGCAGTTTGATTGTTATTTCGTAAAAGCTGAGAACCTTTTCGTTCTTCATAACCATACTGAAGACCCCATTGTCAGGCCCGACATAAAAGGCCCTTTCTGTCTTTAATATGATTGGTCTTCTCGGAGAGCCCACACCAGGGTCAATAACTGCTATATGGATTGTATGAGAAGGGAAATACCTGGTAGCTGAAGCGAGTTTTATTGCTGCCTCAAGGATATTGTATGGTTCGATCTCGTGGGTGATATCAACAATAGTAACGGATGGATTAATGGAAAGTATAACACCCTTCATCTCAGCAACAAAGGTGTCTCGTATACCAAAGTCTGTTGTTAGGGTGATAATCATACCTCAAGGCTTTTTATTATGCTGTTTATATCATGAATGCCCCTTCTTTCAAGATAATTCTCAAGACCATCAATTATCTTCCATGCTGTAAGGGGGTCAACAAAGCTGGCAGTCCCGACCTCAATTGCCCTGGCACCAACAATGAGAAACTCAAGACAATCCTCTGCTGTCATTATCCCGCCCATGCCTATAACAGGTATATTGACACTCTGAACAGCCTCCCAGACACACCTGAGGGCTATGGGTTTTATGGCAGGACCTGAGAGACCAGCAATAACATTTTTAAATACAGGCCTCCTCTGCTCAATATCCACTGCCATACCTGAAACTGTATTTATCAAAGAAAGGGCATCAGAGCCTGCATCCTCAACTATCCTTGAAAATTCCCTTATCTCAACCTGTGGAGAGAGCTTTGTTATGAGAAGACTCTTTTTTGTAACTCTTTTTACGGCACTGATAAGCTCACCAAGGGCAAACCTGTCTGTACCAAAAAAGATACCACCTTTTTTCACATTAGGACACGATACATTAAGCTCAAGGGCTTCCACTTCACCATCAAGGTTCTTCGCAAGCTCTACATATTCCTCAACAGTATTCCCGAGGATATTTGCTATAACAGGCACATTGAGCTTTTTAATGAAAGGAAGTTTTTCTTTAAGAAACCTCTCAAGACCCACATTCTCAAGGCCTATGGAATTGAGGATACCACAGGGTGTCTCCCATATCCTCGGAGGTGGATTTCCCTCCCTTGGTAGAAGGGATAAACCCTTAAGGGTAATTGCACCGAGCCTGTTAAGGTCAGCTATCTCTGAAAATTCCTCTCCGTATCCAAAGGTACCAGAGGCTGTTATGACAGGGTTTTTTAGAGTAAGGTGACCTATCTTTACAGAGAGATTCACCATATAATCTCTCCTTCTCTGAATATGGGCCCTTCTCTACAGACCCTCCTGTATCCACCCTCTGTCTTTATTACACATCCAAGACATACACCTATTCCGCAGGCCATGCGCTCTTCTACTGAGAGAAAGGCCTTTATGCCGAGGGCCTTTGCCCTCTGATCCACTGCCCTCAGGACTGCCTTAGGACCGCAGGCATAAATTACATCAGGCAGGTCTTCTTTGATGGTATTCTCAAAGAGCTCAACTACAGTAGCTTTTTCTCCGAAGGAGCCATCATCTGTTGAGATGACCTTGATAAGTCGTTCTGGATTTAAATCTATTAAACCTATCTCCTCACTGGTTCTGGCTCCGTATAGAAGTCTTATAGTCTGCCCCTTTCCAAGAAGGATTTTAATCAGATAATTCAGAGAAGCAATACCCATTCCACCAGCAACTATCAAGACCTTTTCAGTCTTTTCTGGCTCAGGATAGGGCCTTCCGAAAGGTCCTGTAATAGAGATTATCTGCCCGGGTCTTTTCTGGGATAGCATAGCAGTGCCTCTTCCACGAATCCTGTAAAGGAATTTTAGCTCCGGACCGTTCATGTCATATAAACTGAAAGGTCTCTTCAACAGGGGGTCAAAACCCTCTCCAGCCTGTAGCATAAAAAACTGGCCTGGAAGGGGAGGCTTTATCTCAGAGTGAGGCTTAATGGTGAGTTTAAATATGTCATGGGTTAATGGTGTATTCTCTAAGATAGTGGAAGTAAAAAAAGTCATTGATAGGAAATCTCAATGATCTCGTATTCCATCGTTCTTGCTGGAGCCTTTATAACAACCCTGTCACCGACCTCCTTTCCAATGAGAGCCCTGCCAACAGGACTTGTAACTGAAATCTTTCCATTTTTTACATCTGCCTCATCAGGCCCAACAAGATGGAAGATATATTCCTCGTCAGCCTCAAGGTCAATCACCCTGACCTTTGCCCCAAAGGCTACCTTTGAGGTATTTATCTTTGATGGATCAATCACCTCAGCCATAGAGAGCTTTGCTTGAAGCTCCCTTATCCTGCCCTCAATAAAAGACTGCCTCTCTTTTGCTGCTTGATATTCAGCATTTTCAGAGAGGTCTCCATGGGCACGGGCCTCCTCTATCTCGCGGATATTCTTTGGCCTCTCAATCTTGAGGAGTCTATCGAGCTCCTCTTTGAGTTTTTCATAACCCTCTTTTGTCATTGGTATGCGTCCGTTCATAATATTTAAAAATATCATAAATGAGATAAAAAGGTGAAGGGGTTCAGAAGGCAGGAAGCTCTATTATAAAGGTAGTACCCTCTCCATACTTGCTTTTTACAGAAATATTTCCATTATGTGCCTTTATTATCCCATAGGTAATGGACAAACCAAGACCTGTTCCCTTACCAACAGGCTTTGTTGTGAAAAAGGGCTCAAAGATCCTGTTAATGAGCTCCTCTGGAATGCCTGCTCCATCATCAGAGATCTCAATAATAACAAGACCGTCACCCTTTCTCAGAGAAACCTTTACCATGCCCTCACCCCTTCCTGTCTCAACAATAGCATCATAGGCATTCTTGAAGAGATTAAGAACTACCTGCTGAAGCTGAGCAGAGTCTGCCATTACAGGAGGGATATCTCCGTAATCCTTTAAAATCTTAATACCTGACGAGGTAAATTCATAATCAAGGATCTCGATGACCTTATCCACAATCTGCCTGAGGTCAACGGGCTCCCTTATAGCCTCCCTCTGTCTCACAAACTCCCTTAGATTCCTCACTATCCTTGATGCCCTGAGAGCAGAATCATATATCCTTGATGATATAGTCCTCAGGTGTTCTGGAGCTGAATTGTCTGTCATAATCATCTCAGTATAACCCACAATTATTTGGAGTGGATTATTCAATTCATGGCTAACACCTGCTACAAGCTCACCAAGGGCTGTAAGTTTTTCTGCCTGAGCAGCCCTCGTGGCTATTATCCTTATCTCCTCCTCTTTTTTCTTGAGGTCTTCCTGAAGTTTTAAAAAGGCGCTCCTTACAGGCTCAAAATCCTTGCTGAAGTCAACCTCTGCTACAGACCTTCCCTTCGCTATCTCCTCAGAGGCCTTTATTATGGAAAATATATTCCTCTCGAGAGAGTTTCTTACAAGGATAAATACACCAACAAGAAGGAGACCTCCAGCAAAGATAAGTAAAACTGTAAGGATATTAACAAATCTCAAAGCAAGGACACCCTTTTGAACCCTGCTATTCATAAGATTTCTGCCCTTAATAAGGGCATCCGTTGTAAGCTCATCCATCTTTTTAAAAAGGATTTTTACCTCTTGAGGATAAATATTCCTGCCATCTGATAGCTCCTTCAATCTTGAATTCATAATGGATAATCTGTTAATAACAAAAAGGGCATCATCGGCTGAGGATTTATCAATCTCAGAAGCTGAATCCATCCTGTGACACTCTATACAGCCAGCAATAAACCCTTCAATATTTCTTGTAATTAAATGAAGGGACTGGCTGTTTACCTCAATGTGCTGAAGTCTTATTATATACTCATTCAGTCTCTGGCGTTGAAGAAGGCTCTCCTCTGCAATACCTATCATCTTCATCTCATTGCTGAGCTTGTTAAGACTAAAAAAGGCTACAATACACTAACTCCGAATATGAAGACAATTATTAAAATACTGATGACAAAAGTCCTTTTTATCATGCCCTTATTATATCATCAGTTTATGGGTAATCTACAGCATGGAGGTCCCTTTAGGCTGAAGATTCCTTTAAGGAACTTTTTATTTTTATTCAGTCTCAAGCCTGTTGCCTTAAGTCTATAGCCTAATAAATTGACCTTATCCTTCCTGTCCGTCTGTCAAGTATTAAAATATCAAGGAGTTCATTCCTTCTTCTGACCTCAATAACAAAGAACCATTTTCTCTCCTTCAGGAATATGAATTCAAGACCCTCCCCTTCGTTTACTTTTGCTACTGATGCGAAATACTCCCTTACAAGCCTTAAGGCCTCTTCAGGGCTCTTAACAGTCCGCTTTTCTCCGTAAACACCTTTTTTTGGGCAGAAGCCTCCATAGGGAGGTCTGGGATTTAATGGACAGTTCGGACAGGACATTCCAGAAGTGTCAGTAAAGGATCTGTATTCTTCTGCCATGAGATTAATGGAAGAAGAAAAGAGTAATTGTATTAAAATAAAAAACCCTATAAACAGCCTGTTCATATAAACCATTTGTCACACCTGTTTAAAATAAAGTTTTGAATGGGCATAAGGCAAAAGAAGAGGCTACAGGCGTCAGGATATTAGGCTACAGGCCTCAGGTTATTTTTTATTTTCTATCACCTGTAGCCTCTATCCTATAGCCTATTTTAAAAGCCCCTTTCAATTTGTTTTGGACCAAAGTGTAGTATTTTAAAACAACAGTTATGGGGAGGAGGTCCCTCCTCCCCACAGGTTTCTTATTCTCCATCGGGCACTGCTACTTCACCACCCATTGAGCATCCACACCTCATGCCCATTCCTCTGCCATGATGCATTGCTCCTCCCTGCATTCCGCAACCGCCCCAGGCTGGAAGGTTATACTTAGTGGCAATCTTCTGAATCTTTGTCTGCAGATCAATTATATCCTTCCTGAGCTGGGCAATCCTGTCAAGGTCTGGTCTGTCTTTTCCATACTCAGCCCTGAGTTCAAGCCTCTTAATGTGGAGCTCATCCCTAAATGAAAGGGTCTCCTTCTGAAACTGTTTTACCTTCTCAATGTCAACATCTTTCATATCAAAATCTCCGCACATGCCACCTGCCCAGGGCCCTCTGGCATAAACAGTAGCTCCAAGACCGAGGAGCAAAAGACCTGCTAAGACTAAAAGCCCTATCTTCTTCATCTTCCTCACCTCCTTTCTTCTTTTATCATGACTTTAAAATATCAGAAGATTGTGAAGAGCTGAAGAAGAAATTATGAAGAATTGTGAAGGTCCCTGGCAGGGAAATAGAGCATAAAGGTCGTTCCTTTACCATATTCACTCTTAACCTCTATCCTTCCTTCATGAGCCTCCACAAGTTCTTTTACAATAGAAAGGCCTATGCCAAGTCCTTCATTGAATCTCCTGTAGAATCTCTCAAATATAAAGGGTAATTCATCCTCTTTAATGCCACATCCTGTATCACCAAATTCCATAAAAATCCCTTTTTCGTGATTATAGGCCTTTATCCATATCTTGCCATGGTCTTTTATTGCCTTTATGGAATTACTCAGAAGGTTCACAACAATCTGGCTCAATCTCTCAGGGTCAGCATAAATGGTCACATCATCACTACAATAAAGCTCCATTGATATATTTTTAATTTCAGAATCTTTCCTGTAAAGATTAAGAATATCTTCAAGAAAGGGTTTAAGTATAATACTCTCTTTTTTAAGACTGAGGGAGCTTGCCCTGGCCCTGGTAAGTTCCTCGATTCCCTCAACTATCTTCCTTAACCTCTGAACCTGTTCGTAAAGGGATTCAAGTTCCTTTTTATCAAGAGGTATAAGACCATCCATCATTGCCTCGAGACTTCCCCTGATTGCTCCAAGGGGTGTCCTTAGCTCATGGGCAACATTAGAGATAAGTGTTTTCCTTAAATTCTCCTGAATCTCAAGGGTCCTGACCATGCTGTTAAATGTTTCTGAAAGCAATGCTATCTCGTCTCTGCCACGAACTGGCACATTTACACTGTAATTACCCTTCTTCATGGACTCGGCTGCCTTAGAAAGGGCCTTTATTGGTGATGTTAATCTTCTTGAAAGGATAATACTTAAAAGAATAGACAATCCTCCGAGAGAGAAAAGGGCAATTAGAAGGAGAATATTTGATCTTTGAATAAATCTCTCTTCCTTTAGAGTCTTCATAAATCTTATCTCAAGTAAGCCTATCTCTTTTCCTCCAAGAAAGAGAGGATAAGGAGTAAAGGGCTCATGGGTTTCCCTGAAAGCCCTGTTCTCTGAAATGGCAAGAACCCTTCTTTTCATTAAAGGAGTAACGCTTGCAAGGGCCCTCTCTCTGTCCATTATCACTTCACCTTTTTCATCCCTTATTCTCACATCGAGACCCGAAAGATAAGCCTGTACTATCTTTTCGGCCACCACATCTTTATCCCATCCTTTATATTTCTCAAAAGCACCTTCTAAATCTGCTGTTATCTGATAGACCCTGTCTTCGAAGGTACCCTCAAGATACTGTCTGAAATCCTTTATCATAAGCTCTCTTAACAGAAAGGCAGAAGAGAGGGCTATTAGGGACACACTGATAAGAAGAATAAAAAATTTAAACCAGAGGCCTCTAAGCATCTCTCTTCCCTATGAACTTATATCCCACACCATAAATGGTAAGAATGAATTCAGGTCTTTTTGGGTCATCGCCGAGTTTGTGTCTGATATTTTTGATGTGGGCGTCAATGCTCCTTTCGTATCCTTCAAACTCATAGCCAAGAGCCTTCTGGACAAGCTCTTCTCTTGTAAATACCCTATTCGGAGATCCTGCGAGGCAATAGAGGACCCTGAATTCTGTTGGTGTAAGCCTAACGATTCTTCCACCCTTCTTAACCTCATAACTGTCACTGTCAATAACAAGCTGACCTCCATTAAAACTCATTATTCCACTTTTCATCCCCCTCTTTTCATACCTCCTGAGCAAAGCCTTTACCCTGAAGACAAGCTCTCGTGGACTGAAGGGTTTAACAACATAGTCATCAGCTCCAAGACTGAACCCCTTAATCCTCTCTTCTTCAGAGGACTTTGCTGTCAGCATAATAACAGGTATATCATCCATGTCCTTTATGAACTGACATATCTCCTCTCCTGAAATATCAGGAAGCATAAGGTCAAGGATAACGAGGAGGGGCCTTTCCTTTGAAAGCCTCTCGAGACCCTCTTTACCTGTAACTGTATGGATAACCCTGAAGCCCTCTGCCTCGAGATAGGCCTTTACAACCCTTGCTATTGACCTTTCGTCTTCAATTATCAGGATAGTTTCCACAGGATTATTATACCTCAAAGGGGCTTTGCCCCTTTGAATCCACAGATAAAAGTTGAAAGTGAAAGAGAAAGTAAAAGTTTTTTATCTTTATCTTTCGACTTTATCTCCAGCTCTGCTGGATAGGGAGTTTGAGGGACAGAGTCCCTCAAAGGTTTTGTATAATAAATTGTGCCGCTCCGCATAATTATAGATGGATATAATCTCATAGGGATCTATCATAAAAACCTTGAAAGGGAAAGAAACAGGCTTATTGAGAGGTTGAAGAGGTACAGAAATAAAAAAGGTCATGAGATAATCCTCATATTTGATGGATATAGATCTGACAGGCTGAAGAGGGATATTATCGAACAGGCGGGGATAAAGGTTATATACACTAAGGCAGGAGAGACAACAGATGAATTCATAGGCTCCTTTTTGAGGAATACTAATGCACAGTGGGTAGTTGTAAGCTCTGACCATCTTATCCAGAAGGAGGCCTGGAGTAATAATTCCATACCCATAAGCTCAGAGGATTTTGAAAAGGCCCTTGAAAGGGCTTTAGGTAGTGATCAGAAAGAAGAAAACTCGGATCTGGCAGAAGTGAATCATCTATTGATAGAGAAATTAAGTATTGACAATCTTCAGAATGAAATAAGAAAAAAGGGAAATCCGAGACAACTTTCAAAGAAGGAAAAGATCATTACAAGGGTTCTGGAGAAGTTATGATAAGAAAGGAGCTGAGACCCCATGAGATTCTTACCATATTCTTTGCTGCCTTATTCCTCTCTATAGCTATTCTATTCAAAGAAAGAATAGAAAGGCTTTTCTATCTTATCCCTCTATATCTTTCTATTATAGCCTTTCAGTTTGTAAGACTTCCTGATCTACCCTTCTGGTCAAGAAGGTCCTTACCTCTTAAGGGTTTTGACAATAACAACATAGGAAGGGACATCCTTTTGCCCCTTGTAAGTGTGGTCTTTATCTTTGACAGTCTTGAGTGGATAGTCCATCCGGTAAATCCTGTTGACATTGACCCAATTCTTTTAAAACTTGATTATTACCTCACAGGAACCTATCCAACAGTTGCCCTTCAAAAGTTTGTAAATCCCTTTTTAACAGAGGTATTACAGCTTGCTTACAGCTCCTATTATTTTATCCCCATAATACTCGGACTCACCCTTAAGCTCCACAAAAAAGAAAAGGAGTTCACGGAAGCCCTCTTTCTGGTGCTCCTGTGCTTTTATCTATCCTATGTGGGTTATCTCCTCTTTCCTGCCCTCGGACCAAGATTTTATATAAAGGAATTACATACTGTTGAACTAAAAGGATTATTGTTAATGGAATATATTCATGAGTTTTTAAACAGGCTTGAAGGTATAAAAAGGGATGCCTTTCCGAGCGGTCATACAGCCATCGCACTTCTGTGTTTAGTTATAGCCTACAAACATGAAAGAAGGCTCTTCTGGTGGTTAGTCCCTGTTGTAAATAATGCTTCTATTCTCAACAGTCTATTTGAGATACCATTATGTTGTTGATGTGATAGCAGGTATAGCCCTCACAGGTATTGTCCTGATAGGAGGTCCATATTTATACAGAGGTATGAGATCAGAGGTCGGCAATCAGAAAAGGGAATAAAAAATTAGAGTCTCTGAGTTATGAAAGGCCATATACTCATAGTTGAAGACGAAATAAAGATAGCCGAGATATTGAAACTCTATCTTGAAAAAGAGGGGTTCAGGATTACCCATTCTTTAACAGGAACTGATGCCCTTTCAATTATCAGTAATGACAGACCAGACCTGATTATCCTTGACCTGATATTGCCTGATATGGAAGGTGAAGAGCTCTGTTCTATCATAAAAAAAGAGCATGACATACCAATCCTCATGCTTACTGCAAAATCATCAGAAGACGAAAAAGTAAGAGGTCTCGACCTGGGTGCAGACGACTATGTTGTTAAACCCTTTTCTCCAAAGGAATTAATGGCAAGAATCAGGGCAATCCTGAGGAGAACATCACAGAGTTCAAAAAGATGGAGCTTTAATAATGGAGGGCTTGTTATAGATCTGGAAGCCCGGGAGGTTATAAGCCATGGAAAGCCTGTTTCATTAACAAATACAGAATTCAGAATCCTTGCCTTTCTTGCAGGAAGACCTTCACAGGTATTCACCCGTGAGGAAATCATCAGGGCTGTCCTTGGATATGACTTTGAAGGCTATGACAGGACTGTTGATGCCCACATTAAAAATATCCGTCAGAAGATCGAAAAAGACCCCGCCCATCCGGTCTTTATTAAAACCCTTTACGGGATTGGATATAAGTTTGCAGGTATGAAAGACAATGAAAAATAAACTCTTCCTTGCCTTTTCAGGAATAATATTCATTGGTCTTTTGAGTAATACGATCTTTGCATGGCTTATTTATAGAGATTTCGATGCCTACTCAAAGAGCCTAAGAGAAGACCAGCTTGGATGGGTAGTATCCTCAATAGAGACAAGTTATGGAGATAATAAATGGAACAGACAGGCCCTCATAGATGCCCTCCACTGGGGACTCATGCTCGGATTCCATATAAAGGTATATGATAAATATGGGAATATGCTTTTGACTTCAGAGGATGTACTTCCTTTTCTCCATCCTGAGATGAAAAAGAGAATGGAAGAGACAATAGATCTCAAAAGCCATAATGATAAAGAAAGGATTATTAAATTATATGCAGGATATGGTCATGCCCATGAGGAAAAAAGTAATTCTAGTATAGGAACCATTGTTGTAAGAAGCCTTACTCCCTGGGGAATTGCCAGAGAAAAGGAAAAAGTCTTTAAGGAAAAACTTACCCTCTTCCTTGGTGGTTCTATTATATTCGTCACCATTGCATCCCTCTTTATTGCCTATCTTCTGAGTTATCTCATATCAAGGCCCTTCAAAAAACTCAAGGAAGCCACTGAGAGATTAAGGCAGGGTGACCTCTCAGTGAGGATTGATATAAAAGGCAAAGATGAGGTGGCAACCCTTAGCGAATCCTTTAATAGACTGACTGAAAGCCTCCAGAGAGAGGATGAACTAAGGAGGCATCTCTCAAGCCAGCTAACCCATGAAATGAGGACTCCCATTACTATATTAAAGGCAAACCTAGAGGCTCTGAAGGACAGGGTAATAAGCACGGAAAAGGCGGTATCCAATATGGAACAGGAGGTCTTAAGATTAGAGAGGCTTACAGAAGGAATGGAGGAGATAGTTCGGGCAGAGGCATCTTTATTTACGAAGATAAAACCCGAGGAGATAGAACTGAGCAAATTTTTAAAGGAGATTACAGGACCGATGGAGAAGGAATTTATCAAAAAAGGCCTTTATCTTGATATTAAGGCAGAAAAGCTCCATGTTCGCTCAGACCCGGAAAAACTCACAATTATCATCAGAAATATCATCCAGAACAGCCTTAGATATACTGAAAGGGGTGGTATTACCATCCAGGCAGAAGGCAACAATGAAGAATTTACCATAATAATAAGAGACACAGGCAAGGGCATAGAGCCTTCGAGACTTCCTTTTATATTCAAAAGATTTTATAAGGATGAATCTTCAGAAGGCCTTGGCATAGGGCTCAGCATAGTGGAAGAACTTGTCAGATTACTTGAAGGCTCTATTGAAGTAAAAAGTGAACCTCAGAAAGGGACAATGGTGGGGATGAGGTTCAGGAACCTGAAATGAAGAAGACCATTACGGTGAAGGTTAAACCTGGTGCAAGGAAGAGAGAAATATTCGAGACAGGAGAAGGTCTCCTTGTCCATCTAACCTCGCCACCTGAAAAAGGAAAGGCAAATGAAGAGCTTATAGAAGTTCTTTCAGAACATTTCAGTACGGCAAAATCAAGGATAAACATAAAGAAAGGCAGAAGCTCCAGGATAAAGGTCATAGAGATAGATATGGTATAATTCTCCGTGGCAAGGTAACAGTATGGAAAAATTCCTTATCTATCTCGTAAAGACTATTGGTAATCTTGGCTATCCCGGTATATTTATTCTCATGGCAATGGAGAGCACTGTTATTCCATTGCCAAGTGAGCTGATTATGCCTCCAGCAGGTTATCTTGCATCAAAAAATGAGCTCAATATATTTGGCGTTATTGCTGCTGGCACCTTTGGAAGTCTTGCAGGTGCTTATGTGAACTACTTTTTATCAAGACACCTCGGCAGACCCCTTCTTATTAAATATGGCAGATATGTCTTTATAAATGAAAAAAAACTAAAAAAGATTGAGAATTTCTTTCTTAAACATGGTGAGATCTCCGTCTTTACAGGAAGGCTTCTTCCAGTTGCAAGGCATCTTATATCTATCCCAGCAGGCCTTGCAGGAATGAACCATCTCAAATTTTCTTTATATACAATACTTGGTGCAGCCCTCTGGGTAAGTATTCTCACTTATATTGGATACCTTATAGGAGAAAATGAAGAGCTCATAAAGGAATATTCAAAAGAGGCTGTCATAGGTGCTGCCCTATTTGCTGTTGTGATAATAATGCTCTATACAATAATCCATAAGTTTAAAGGCTTCAGGCGTTAAGCTGGAGCCTCCATGTAGAAAGACTTGACTTTTTTAATGTATAAGTATAGACTTTAAAAAACTCATAGAAAGGGGGTGAAAGAGTGAAGAGCTTATCCTATGTTATTTCGATTCTTATCCTTGGTCTTGCCTTTGCCTGTGCACCAAAAGAGGCTATTAAACAAGAGGTGGATCCTCTGAAATCCCGCATTGATGCCCTTGAAAAAAAGGTTGCTGACATTGAAGAGAGGCTGAACAATTTAGAAGGAAAGGTCAATGCCATGTCTTCTGAAATAGAGGCTGCAAAGAAGGAGGCACGGGAGGCAAAGGCTACTGCTCAGGAGGCTTTGAATGCTTCAAAGAGCTCAGTTGATAAGGCAGAAAGTGCTTCTAAGAAAGCGGAAGAGGCTGCTAAGAGGGCTGAAGAGGCTGCTAAGAGGGCTGAAGCATCAGTAGAAAAGGCAGAAAGTGCTGCCAAGAAGTCTCAGAAGGCCTTTGAACTACAGCAAAAGAAGTGATTAAGGCTACAGGCTGAAGGTATTTTGAACAACATGTTCAATAAACAACATGTTCAATATTTCTTCAACATTGTTCAAAGGTTCAAAGGCCTTCAGCCTAACGCCTTAAACCTATAGATGGCCTATTTTCTGAGGAATACCACTCTTATCCTTTATAGCCCTATAGAGCTTCTCTAAATCTACAGATTTGATAAGATTCATCTTTACAAGCCTCATTATTGCCTCATCATAATAGTTTCTATTCTTCCATTCATTATCTTTATGAACCTCAATATAAATATCCCTGCCCTTTTTACCAATCTTTATTGGCTCTCTCACAATATAAACAGCTGTATTAATCTTGACTTTATAAAAAAGCTTCACAATATCCTCAGGATAAAGTCTAATACAGCCGTGGCTCACCTTTCTTCCTATTCCCCAGGGCTTATTAGTTCCATGGATAAGAATACTGCTTCCAGAAAGCCTGAGGGCATGACTTCCGAGGGGATTGTCAGGACCTGGAGGAACTACTGCCGGTAGCTCTGGACGCTCCTTTCTTATGGATTCAGGAACCTTCCAGGAAGGAGACTCTATCTTCTCTGTGATCTTAAAAACACCCGTTGGTGTCTCTGCTCCTTCATCTCCTATACCCACAGGAAAGGTCATAACGAGATTTTTTTTAAAAAAATAATAAAGCCTCATCTCCGATAGATTTACAACTATACCCTTTTCAGGTCTTTTCGCAGGAAGAATCCAGAGAGTGGGTATCTTTATTTTTTTCCCGGGAGGTGGCACAAAGGGATCTACAGAAGGATTTGCATCAACAATCTCATTGTATCCAAGGTTAAAATATCTTGCTATCTCTATAAGAGACTCATTTTCCTTTACCTCATAATATCTCAACATACCAATCAAGTTATTTGTGCCTGTAAAGGAATAGGTATCAATAGCAATAGATAAAAGAGGAGAGGAGAAAACCATTAGTAGAGAAATTATAGTGCAACAGACCGACGATGCAATAATTTTACAAGGAATAAATTTTTTCATTATACGCTACCCTCAACTGTTACTTTCACCACTAATCAAGGCTATACGCTCCAGATTTAACTGTGGTATCATTATTATATGATAATCGGAGTCCCTAAGGAGATAAAAAAGGCTGAATTCAGGGTTTCTCTCACTCCTTCTGGTGTAAGAGAACTAAAAAAAGAAGGTCACACAATCCTCGTTGAGTCAGGAGCAGGTGAAGGAAGCGGATTTTCAGATAGAGCATATCTTGAGGCAGCCGCCGATATCGTTGATAAAGAAACCCTTTTCAAGAAGGCTGAATTTATACTGAAGGTAAAAGAACCCCTGAAGGAAGAATATGAGCTCTTCAGAGACGGCCAGGCCCTTTTCACCTATCTCCATCTTGCCACTAATAAAGAACTTATAGAATTTCTCCTTAGCAAGAAGATAACAGGCCTTGCATACGAAACCCTTGAAAAGGATGGTTCATTACCCCTTCTCGCTCCAATGAGCGAGATTGCTGGCAGGATGGCACCTCTTGTGGGAGCCTACTACCTTGGTAGATACCAAGGAGGAAGAGGGATTCTGTTTTCAGGTGTACCTGGCATTAAGCCAGCAAAATTATTAATAATAGGGGCTGGTGCTGTTGGTACTTCTGCAGCAAGGACAGGACTCGGTCTTGGAATGGATGTCACGGTCCTCAACAGAGGCATCGATAGATTAAAAAAGATAGATGAAATGTTTTCAGGGAAGGTGAAGACCCTTGTCCTTAATGAATACAATCTTTTAAGGGAGCTTAAAGATTCTGATATCATTATAGGTGCTGTTCTCGTTCCGGGTGCGAGGACTCCGGTAATTGTAAAAAAAGAGATGTTGAAAATTATGAAAGATGGTTCTGTGATCGTTGATGTCTCGATTGATCAGGGGGGAATTGCTGAAACCTCAAGGCCAACAACCCATGAAGAGCCTGTTTATATTATGGAAGGTGTAATACATTACTGTGTGACGAATATGCCTGGCATTTATCCAAGGACATCAACTATTGCATTGACAAATGCTACCCTGCCTTATATAAAAAGGATTGCAGAAGATATAAACAACGCAATAAATGACCCTGTTATAAGAACGAGCCTTAACACCTACAGGGGAGCGATAGTACATCCATCACTTAAACGGTTGTAAAAAATAAGAAAAATGTTGACACCGCAAGGGAGGTTTTGATATTTTTATCAAAATGAGACTAAATAATCTTTACTCCAAAGTCTTCGTTCTTTCTCCCCTAAAGCTGTTATCTTTACTGACCTCAACTGTTACTTTCGCCACCAGTACTGTTACTTTCGGCACCAGTACTGTTACTTTTGCCACGACTGTTTTCCTTTTTTTAAATTCAGCATTTGCCCTTGATGTCCTGCCACAGCCCATAGCACCCTATGGACTCTTCTCTACCTTCAGTGCCGAGACATTAAAAAAAGATAATTCAGCCTATTCATTAAGTCTCGAAAGATCGGTAGAACCTGACTACTATATCACTCGCCTCAGCCTCGCCTACGGGATAACAGAAAAGATAGAGTTTAGTCTTTCAGCACCTTATGTTACAGAAGAAGAGACTGATGGACCTGGTGATGCCTCTTTTGGATTCAAATACAGACTTATTGATGAAGGAAAATATGGACCTTCGTTAACAACAATGTTTTATGTATCTCCTCCAACAGGAGATGAACTGATATCTTCTGATGGTAGATTCGGTGGAGGTGGATTTCTTACAAAGAGAGTAGGCCCTGTCACTGCACACCTTAATCTTATTTACACAAAACCTGCCTCATCTTCACTGAAAGATGAAATAGTTATTTCAGGCGGTTTTGATTTCTCAGCTTCTCATAGTTTTGATATTATTGGTGAGATCTATGCCATAAAGCCCCATACAGGAGATTCCTTTGACCTCATAGAGGGAAGATTTGGTTACCGCTTGAAAACAACAGATTATATCTATACCACAATAGGAATAGGCACAGACTTTAAAAACAGAACCCCGGAGTATAGATTCTTCTTTTCTATAAGTTTTCTTCCATTTAAAGAAGATGAGTTAAAGGGGATAGAGATACTCAGAGAGGCAGAATAATGTTTGACATAGGAATGCAGGAGATAATAGTTATTATTATTGTAGCCCTTCTTGTCTTCGGCCCAAAAAGACTACCTGAACTGAGTAGAACCATCGGAAAGGGTCTTTCAGAACTGAGGAGAGCGGTAGAGGATGCAAAATATCAGATAGACAGGGAATTGAAAGAAGAAGAGGAAAGATTAAAGGAGGGGCTTCCTGATATAAAAACAGTAATTCATAGTGAAGAAGGAGGCCCTTACAACAGCAATGATATCCTCAAGGTAGAAGATAAAAATAGTCTTCATAAAAACGAGGTAGGAGAGGATGACGGAAGAACATAAAATGCCCTTTACAGAGCACCTCGCGGAGCTGAGGAAGAGAATTCTTATATCTCTTGGAGTATTACTCATATTTTTTATTCTGTGCTTTAATTATTCAGAAGAGATATTTAATCTTCTCATGCTTCCAATAAAAAAGACCATCACTATAATAAAAGAGCCTCCTTACATAATCCTCAAACCAAGCAACATTAAAAATCAGAACCTTGTCTTCCTCGGACCCGCTGAGGCCTTCTGGATGCACCTCAAGGTATCCCTTATATCAGGCCTTATCCTTTCATTGCCTGTAATATTCTTTCAGTTGTGGAAATTTATTTCACCCGGACTACTTCCAAAAGAAAGAAAATACATAATACCATTTGTTATAAGTGCGTCAGGTCTCTTTTTTGTTGGTACTTTTTTCTGCTTTATAATAGTACTTCCTTTTGCTATTAATTTCCTTCTCACCTACAAAACAGAAAATCTAATACCCATGATTTCAGTCGGCAGATATGTGGATTTCTGTCTGAAGTTCATCCTTGCCTTTGGAGCTATCTTTGAACTCCCTCTTGTTATTCTCTTTCTCTCACGGATGGGGATAGTGAAACCGGAAACACTCGCAAGGCAACGGAAGTATGCCATACTTGGTGCCTTTGTGGTATCGGCAATCCTTACACCAACTCCGGATGCCTTCAACCAGACCCTTATGGCTGTCCCTGTAATCCTCCTTTACGAGGTAGGAATTTTAGTATCGAGGATCTTTGTAAAGAGGAAAAAAGATGGCTAATATAAGAGGTAAGAGTCTTGAGGCTATTGCGAAGGATATATCGGATGGATATATTACAGTAAATCCTATATTCCTGAAGGGTCTTGATGTGGATGCATTAAAGGGGCTCTATCAAGCAATACAGAAGGTTCAGTCTATTATAAGAGGTGAGAAATTTCCTCATAATGATATAGAGGCGATAAGAACAAGGAACATGAGACTCCAGAGACTCCACCTTGCCCTTGTGGTGATTAAAAACTTTGCAAAGGAAAGGAAGGTTCTTCTTGTCTGAGCTATCAGCCATAAAGGATCTCCTTCAAACCCTTCTAAAGACGAAGAAACTTATAAGGATGTATCCAGAAAACAATCCAATGTACATTAAGGCTGTAAATGATATGTATGAAAAATTCGAAGAGGCCTTTCAGCAAACTTCAGGGGATATAGCATTCCAGATAAGACAGTATGAGATACTCTTTCAGGACGAACAGGTATATCAGAACCCTGAAAAGAGTGACAATCTTGCCCTCTTCTTTTTTAAAGATGGGATAAGGGAGCTGAAATTCCTGAGGGGACTTAATAAAGAAGAGCTTGAGGAATTCCTCAAGATAATCTCTATTGACGAAAAGGAGCTTGTTGATGACGATATTGTAACCCTCATGTGGGAAAAGGATTTTCAGAATATAAAATATGTTGTTGATGAATCTGTCCTGACAGAGGATGAAGATTATGAAAGAAGGGCAACAGAGACCCTGATGGAGAATATTAATTCACCTGATGAACTCCTCAGGGTCTACAGGGCTGCTATGGAGTCTGACACTGTAAGAACTCCCCAGATAGCCCCTGTAACAGAAGAGGATCTCCGGGCACTCATGAAGGAGTTTGAAAAGGATTCAGCACCAAAACTTTCCAAACTTGTCTATATATTCTCTGAGATCCTTCATCAGGAAAGTGATAAAAAGGAATTCGAGGAGATTTTATCCATTATAAAGTCAGTCCTTGAGTATTCAATCAAGGTAGCAGAATTTGAAAGTGCTATAGAGATCTTAAAACTTATAAAAAGTGCTATCGATGATGGAGATATTGCCGCAGATATAAAACCCCATATGAGAAAAATCATTGAACATGCTGGTTCAAGGGCAGTTATAAAGAGTATAGGTGAGGTAATAGATAGGATAGAAATAGAGGAAAAGATAGTGTTGGAATATATAGAGCAGCTTGAGAGAAATGCTATCCAGCCACTTATTGAAATTCTTGGCGAGCTCAAAAACATAAGGGCGAGGAAGATAATCATTGATGGTCTTGCCCTCCTTGGCAGGAAGGATATGCAGAGCCTTATAAAAGGGCTTTCTGATGAGAGATGGTATGTGGTAAGAAATATAGTTTACATCCTGAGACTCATAGGAGACAGAAGAGCTGTAGAGTATCTCTTGAAGACCATAAAACATCCAGATATGAGGGTAAGAAGAGAGGTGATAAAGACCCTTGGAGAAATTAAGGCACCACAGGCTGTTACAATCTTAAAAGATCATCTGAATGACCCTGACCCTCAAATAAGGATTGCAACTGTAAGGGCCCTTGGAAGTATTCACACAGAGTCAGCAAAAAGACTCCTCCTCCAGAGAATTAATACAAAGGATTTTCTCCATAGAACATTAGAAGAAAAGAAGGAATATTTTGAGGTTCTCTCCTCCTGGAGGGATGAAGAAGTAACGGACTTTTTAGTTAAGACCTTAAAGAGAAATTCCCTGTTTAACAGATCAAAAAACTTTGAAAACAGGGCCTGTGCTGCCTATGCCCTTGGATTGATGGGTTCAAAGGAGCATTTAAATATCTTAAAAAAATACATAGATTCAGGAAATCCTCTATTAAGAGAGTATGTGAGGAATGCGATTATGAGAATTTCAGGAACAAGGATGGAAAGGTAAATGGAAGAACTTAAAAAGGCCATAGATATAATAAGTAATTTAGCTATACTCCTTAGAACATCTCAGGTTCACGACATAAATAATGTTGCTGTTACAAATCTCATAGATAAGGTTACAGGACTTATAAATGATTTTCTTAAGGAAGAAAAGGTACTCCAGATTGACCTTGTAGGTGAATTCTTTTATGCCAACGACACAAGGCTTAAATATTCCATAGAGCACCTCCTGAACTTTGATTTTCTCTCGAGAGAACTAAAGAAAAGAAATACTGGCACAATAGTTTTCAAGGAAAGGATAGAGACTCCGGAAATCAAGACCTTTGTTAAGGCCTTTATTACAGCGGGCTTTTCGAAAGACCCCTTTAATACCATGCAAAACTCTCTTAAAGGATTGAAGACAATAACAGTGGATAGATTAAAAAAGGTCAAGGAAGATGAGACCCTTGATATGAGAAAAGTCGTAAAAAAAACCTATTTTAATGCTGTATCCTTTTCAAAAGGTCTAATCAACAAGATAAAGGCAAAAGAGGCTGTAAATATAAAAAAGGCAAAGAGAATAGTGGAATCAATGGTTGACCTTATACTTGAGGAGGAACAGCTATTCCTCGGCATGACGGCTATCAAGGATTACGATGAATATACCTATCACCACTCTGTCAATGTAAGCGTCCTCTCAATAGCCCTCGGACAGCGGCTCGGGCTTAGCAAAAAGGCACTGAATGAGCTTGGCATTGCAGCTCTTTTTCATGATATAGGAAAGGTGGAAGTTCCTCTTGAGATACTCAATAAACCAACAGCCTTTACTGAAAATGAATGGCTCATAATAAAAAAACATCCCCAGTGGGGTGTAAAGACATTGCTTATGCTTAAGAATCCTGATCCTCTTTTAATAAGGTCTGCGATAGTTGCCTTTGAACACCATCTTCATTACAACTATACAGGCTATCCAGCTGTGAGGAATAAAAGAGAACAGGACCTTTATTCAAGGATTGTAACTATCGCTGACCAGTATGATGCCATGACCTCCTCCAGGGTCTATTCAAGGGTACCCCTTCCTCCGGATAAGGCTCTCAGCATTCTGATAGAGAGGAGTGGCACACAGGTGGACCCTTTGATTTTAAAGTTTTTTATCAACATGGTAGGGGTCTATCCAATTGGCTCTCTTGTCCTTCTAAACACAAAGGACCTTGGCATAGTCTATCAGAGCAACCCTGTCTTCCCTGACAGACCAAAGGTGAGGATAATTATGGACAGCACAGGCAGAAGGACTGACCAGACTGTTGACCTCTCAGAGAAGGATGAACAGGGAAGGTTCCTCAGGTCTATTATAAAGACGCTGGATTATACAAAATATAAGATAAATCTTGCAGAGTATCTGATGTAGGCCCTATGGGAAACCCGCATAAACTCAATCGGAATTTTTAATCACGGAATCAATCATCTCAACAATACTCTCATTAAAACAATGCCTCTCACTGCATACATGAGGGAAACAGGGTGGACAATCAGAAGATCTTACGGTGATTATCTTTGCTCCTATAGGCCTCCATACAAGGGGATCTGTAGGACCATAAATCACTACTGTCTTTACGCCGAGATAGGCACTCAGATGGCTCAAACCACTATCAGTCCCAATAAAGAGCCTTGCTCCCTTAAGCATTGAGGCAGTCTTTATAATGTCATTATCAAAATAAAAGGGCCTTATATATTCTTCAATCCATGAATCAGCCTCACCAGCTACAAAGATACCATCAGGATAGAGCTCTTTCAGTCTTAGAAAAAGCCAGGGTGGAAGGTTCTTCTTTTTTGAGCCACTTGAAGGATGAATAATAACCTTTCCTTTGAAGATCGGGTCTATTTCATTGAAGGGAAGGATCTTTGAATAACCCTCTCCTTGAAGACCGAGTCTTTTTAAATAATAATCGACAATCCATTCCCTTTCCTCAGGAAAGGGATAAAGATTACCATTTATCCCAATCTCGATTGAGAGATCAAAGGCTTCTTCAACCTTTTCAGATACAATCCTATCAACCCATCCCAGGTGTCTGGCCAGGCTTAGATAATCTCTGTTCCCAGAGGCTGTTATATCGTAACCTTTCTTTTTTAATATCTCGATTATCGGAAATATAAGAAGGGTATCTCCGAGTCCTCCTCTTCGATAGATAAAGGCCTTTTTCATATTCACCAACTGTTACTTCTCCATTATAGCTGTCCAGAATAAATTAAAAGGAGCTGAAGATGTGCCTCATACCCCTTTCAGATTTATCTTGGACAGGTGTGCTTCTCCATTAAAACAGAAGTCAGTGGTCAGAAGTCAGAAAACAGATGCGAAGTAAAGATGTTCCATAGATTCCGACCTCCAACATTTGACGCCCTTTTATGTTTCGCTACTAACCTGAAGCTATGTTACAATTATTATATGATAACCATAATAGGCGGCGGCCTTGCAGGAAGTGAGGCTGCCTGGCAGATTGCAAAAAGGGGAATCCCAGTGATTCTTTATGAGATGAGGCCCCTGAAATTCACAGAGGCCCATAAAACAGAATTTTTTGCAGAACTCGTGTGTTCAAATTCTTTAAAGTCCATGGAAGAGAATTCTCCATCCTGGATTCTAAAGCAGGAGCTCCTGATGGCAGACTCCTTAATAATGGAGGCAGCATTAAAAACAAAGGTACCAGCAGGGAAGGCCCTTGCAGTAGACAGGGATGCCTTTAGCAGATACATAACAGAAAGACTCATGGGCCTCAAAGCCCTTAAAATAATAAGGGAAGAGGTAACGGCTGTTCCTGAAGGTCTCTCAATTATTGCTACAGGCCCCCTCACCTCTCAAGGCCTTTCTCAATCTCTGGCTGAGCTTATTGGTGAAGCTCATCTATATTTTTACGATGCCATAGCACCTATAATAGATGCTGAAAGCATAGATTATTCAAAGGTCTTTTTTCAGTCACGATATGGAGAGAATCAGGACTATCTCAATTGTCCTCTCAATGAAGAGGAATACAGGATATTTTATAATGCCCTCAAAGATGCAGACAGGGTAACCCCAAGACCTTTTGAAAAAGTAAAGGTCTTTGAATCATGTATGCCTATAGAGTTTCTCGCTGAAAGAGGGTATGATACCCTCAGATATGGACCGATGAGACCTGTAGGACTTATCGATCCAAGAACTGGTAAGAGACCTTATGCCGTTGTTCAGCTTAGACCTGAAAACAACGAACGGACAGCCTATAATATGGTGGGCTTTCAGACAAGACTTAGATATCCTGAACAGGAAAGGGTCTTTAGATTAATACCAGGACTTGAGAGAGCAGAATTTCTTAGATATGGAAGTATCCATAGAAATACCTATATAAATGCTCCAAAGTGTCTCAATGAAGACCTGAGCCTTAAAAACAGGAGGAATGTATTTATTGCAGGTCAGCTTACAGGTGTTGAGGGTTATCTTGAATCAACGGCCATGGGATTACTTGCTGCCTTTAATGCTATTAGAAGATTAAAATCAATGGAATTTATTCCACCTCCTCCCTCTTCAGCTCATGGAAGCCTTGTAAGATATCTTATAACAAGTAATCCAAAAAACTTCCAGCCAACTAATATAAATTTATCCCTTTTTCCAACTGTTACTTCGCCACCAATATCTCAGGTTAATATAAAAGACAAGGCGATGAAGAGGAGACTCATTGCTGAAAAAGCCCTCGCTGAATGGAAGGAATTTATCAGGAGGATTAATGAATAGATTTCTCAAGGATTTTTTATCCTATCTAAAAAATGAGAAAGGATGTTCAGACCATACCTTGAGAGCCTACAAAGGCGATATAGAAGGGTTTCTTGAGTTTATAGAAAAAGATCCTTTAACGGCAGATCTGAGTGATATAAGGAGTTATATCTCCTATCTCTCGACACAGAAGCTTCAGAAAAGCTCTATATCGAGGATACTTTCATCTATAAGATCATTTTATAGATTTCTTCATAAAGAAGGTTATGTAAAAAAGAACCCAGCAAGACTTGTGGCTTCTCCAAAGGTCCCTAAAAAACTACCAGCCTTTCTTACAGTAGATGATGTCTTTAATCTTGTAGAGGCACCTGAAAGAACCTCTGAAGAGGAATCTCAGGAGCTTACAAAGACAAGAGACAGGGCAATCCTTGAGATACTATATGGAAGTGGCATCAGGGTAAGTGAGCTTGTAGGGCTTAACATAGAAGATATGAATCTCAAAGAAGGTGTCATGAGAGTAAAGGGAAAAGGGAAAAAGGAGAGGCTGGTTCCGATAGGCAGGAAGGCTATAGAGGCATTGAAGTCCTATCTGAGTTACAGGATAGCAAAGGCAAAAGACTCACAGGCCCTTTTTATCAATCATTCTGGTAAAAGGTTGACAGCAAGGAGTGTACATCGTATAGTAGTAAAACATGCCAGAAAGACAGGAATAAACTCAAGGATAGGGCCTCATACCCTGAGGCATACCTTTGCAACTCATTTACTACAGGCTGGTGCGGATCTGAGGGTGATACAGGAATTACTCGGCCATAGCTCACTCTCAACAACACAGAGATATACCCATATTGATGCAGCACATTTAATAGAGATTTATGATAAAGCCCATCCCTTAAAGGAGTGAGGGAGGTATTGTTGATACACGGAACAACTATACTCTGTGTTAAAAGAAATGGCAGGATTGCCATGGGTGGTGACGGACAGGTAACCATGGGTAATACAGTCCTCAAACAGAACGCAAAAAAGATCAGAAGAATCTCCTCAGGAAATGTCATAGCTGGTTTTGCGGGTAGCACTGCTGATGCCTTTACATTGTTTGATAAATTTGAGCAGAAACTTAATGAACACAGAGGTAATATCACAAGGGCAGCAGTAGAACTGGCAAAGGACTGGAGAACCGATAGAGTCCTCAGAAGGCTTGAGGCCCTTCTGATCGTGGCAGACAAAGAGCATATGTTTATCATATCTGGAACAGGCGATGTAATAGAACCAGAGGATAATATTGCTGCCATTGGTTCAGGAGGCTCCTATGCACAGGCTGCTGCCAAGGCCCTTATGGAGAACACAGAACTCTCTGCAAAGGAGATAGTTGAAAAGGCAATGAAAATAGCTGCGTCCATCTGCATATATACAAACGAAAATATCTATGTGGAGGAACTCTGATATGAAGATAAGAACTACTGATATAGAAAAGAACATCCCCGTCGAGGCTGAAAAAGAAGAGAGCCTCACACCAAGGAGGATCGTTGAAGAGCTCGATAAATATGTTATTGGCCAATCAAAGGCAAAAAGGGCTGTTGCCATTGCCCTGAGGAATAGATGGAGAAGACAGAGGCTTCCTAAGGAATTGAGGGATGAGGTTCTGCCAAAGAACATATTGATGATAGGTCCAACGGGTGTGGGAAAGACAGAGATTGCAAGACGCCTTGCAAGGCTTGCTGGTGCACCCTTTATAAAAGTAGAGGCATCAAAATTTACTGAAGTCGGATATGTGGGAAGGGATGTGGATTCAATGATCAGGGACCTCGTTGAAGTAGCCGTCTCTATGGTAAAGAATGAACACATGGCAAAGGTTCAGGAAAAGGCAAGACAACTCGCAGAAGAGAGGCTTCTTGAACTTTTACTGCCTGTCCCAAGAATGCCGAGAAATGCTGATGAAACAGAAAGGGAAAGATTCAGAGAGACAAAAGAGAGATTAAGGGCTCAGCTCAAGGAAGGCCTCCTTGATGAAAGATATGTAGAGCTTGAGGTGAGGGAAAAGGTCATGCCCTTTGGAGTTATATCAAATGTAGGCCTTGAAGAGCTCGAGATAAATCTCAAAGAGATGCTTGGTGGCCTTTTACCTGAAAGATCTAAAAGAAGAAAAGTAAAGGTCTCAGAGGCAATGGAGATACTCACTCAGGAAGAGGCAAACAAACTTATAGACATGGATAAGGTTACAAAGGAGGCAATACAAAGGGCCGAACAGAGTGGCATAGTCTTTATAGATGAGATAGACAAGATTGCCTCCCGTGGTCAGACCTATGGTCCTGATGTATCAAGGGAAGGGGTTCAAAGAGACCTCTTACCCATAGTTGAAGGTTCTCAAGTAAGTACAAAATACGGTATAGTCAGGACAGACCATATTCTCTTCATTGCTGCTGGAGCATTCCACATGGCAAGGCCCTCAGACCTCATACCAGAGCTACAGGGAAGGTTTCCTATAAGAGTTGAACTTGAACCTCTCGGGAAAGAGGAGTTCAAAAGAATACTCACAGAACCTCATAATGCCCTAATAAAACAGTATATTGCCCTACTTGCTACAGAAGGGGTAAAACTCACTTTTACAGAAGATGCCATTGATGAGATTGCCTCCATTGCTGCATCAGTAAATGAAAAAACAGAAAACATAGGTGCAAGAAGACTCCATACAGTCCTTGAAAAGCTTCTGGAAGACATATCCTTCGAGGCACCAGAAAAGCCTGGAGAGTTTATAATTAACAAGGAATATGTGAAACAGAAACTAACAGAGATTGCTGGTGATGAAGACCTCAGCAGATACATCTTATAGGCTGAAGACTATAGGCCTCAAGATACAGGATTTTTCTGATTCCTCTGAAGCCTGTAGCCTTAACCTTCTCTTCAGCCTTCATCCTGTAGCCTATCGCCTATTTACTATTTTATTTCTTCTTGGTGTCCTCATCTCTTCCTGTGCACCAAGATACGAGGTCTCGTCCTATGGAACAAAATCTGCCATTGCCTCGTGGTATGGTGCAGAATTTCACGGAAGACCTACATCATCAGGAGAGCCCTTCGATATGTATAAAAAGACCTGCGCCCACAGAGATTATCCCTTTGGAACAAGGCTGAGGATAACTAATCTCAGCAATCAAAAAAGTGTTGAATGTATTGTTAATGATAGAGGGCCCTTTGTGCCTGGAAGGGACATCGACCTTTCCTATGGAGCAGCCCGAGAAATTGGTCTCATTGCTCAGGGCACAGCTCCTGTAAGGATTGAATATCTCGGAAGGGATGGGAGCTACAAAAAAGAGGTTAAGACCCTCGGTATAAGAGGACCTTTTACAATACAGGTTGGTTCCTTCAAGGAAAGGGAGAATGCCCTAAGGCTCAGGGATGCCCTTGAGATAAGATATGCCAGTGTTTATATCCTTGAAAGCAGGGTGAATAATGAAACATTCTTCAGGGTAAGGATTGGAAGATTCAGAAACATTGGAAATGCAATGACCATAGCCTCCAGACTGGCAGAAGAGGGTTATCCAGCCATTATAGTCCAGACAGAATAGTGTTGACAGAAAGATTATTTGCATGTAAGATTTATATGGGTTTTTAACCTCGTCAAAAAGAACTCATAGGAGGGAGAAGATGAAGACATTCGTGAGTATTTTCATGTTCATTTATCTGTTCTTAACAATTAACACAGCTCAGGCTGTGGACCTCAAGTATGCAGGTTCAGTAACTATCCTTTCTCCTGAAGGACAGGCCATTGTTGAGAAAAATGGCTTTGTGAGGGTAAGGTAATCCATGTTTAAGACATTAGGACTCAGGGCAAAGATAAACATTACTATTGTTGTAGTCCTTGCTGTGGTAATGACCCTTATGTGGAGTTATAATCTTCTCCATCATTTCAGAGAGTCAAAAGAACATCTTAAGGCAAAGGGTCTTGCCATAGCAAGACTCATAAGCGGAATAGGCTCCTATAGCCTCCTCACCATGGACTTTACCCTCCTTGACGAAGCTCTAAATAAATCCATTGAACAGAAAGAGGTCCTCTATATAAAGGTGGTGAAAAAAGACGGCTCTATATTGAGAGAAAAGAAGAAGGACAAAAAAGATAAGGACTTTATAGAGATAAAAGAACCTGTTATAGTGGCTGATGATTTGGCTGGTTATGTTGTGATGGGTCTCTCTACAGAAGACCTTCGAGCAATGATGAAAAAGGATATAGGCTCAACTATTGTTCAAATCATCTTGAGTCTCCTTATCCTTGGAGGGATTCTCATATATCAATTAAACAGACTCATTATAAAGCCTATTGAGAATATAAATGCCGTTTCAGAGCGACTCGCAGGAGGAGATCTTACACCAAGGCTTGATATAAAGAGTAATGACGAGATAGGAAGTCTTGCCGGTTCTATAAACAGGTTAGCCGATAACCTGAGGAAGATAATAAGTGGAGTAAAGGAGGTAGCCCAAAGCACAGCCAGTGCCACAGAGGAGGTGACCCTGTCATCACACAGGGTTCTTGGAGGAGCAAAGAAACAGCAGGTAAGCCTTGATGACGCAGGCCTTTCAATAGAGGCAATAGACAACGCAGTTTCAGAGGTAGCCCTGGGTGCAGACACCCTTGCAGTGAGTGCAGAGCAGGCAAGCTCAGCCATAGCAGAGCTTACAGCCTCTATTCAAAGGGTAGCCGAGAGTGCCCAGCAATTCAGCCAGTCAGCAGCAGAGGCAGCCTCCTCAGTAGAGGAGCTTGTAGCATCCATAAAGGAGATATCAGAGAGCCTTGAGAATGTGTCAGCCTCAACAGAGGAGACAGCCTCGACTGTAACAGAGATAAACACCACAGTGAAAGAGGTAGAGCGTTCAGCCGAGGAATCAGCCCGGCTTGCCGAGAGGGTAACCTTTGAGGCAGAGACAAAGGGCATAGGGGCATCAGAGGAGGCAATAAAGGGCATAGAGGCCATAAGGGAATCAGTGGTAGGGCTTTCAGAGGTAATAGGAAGACTTGGGAGGAGGTCAGAGGAGATAGGGAAGATAATAAATGTAATAGAGGATGTAGCGGGTCAAACGAGCCTTCTTGCCCTTAATGCAGCGATACTTGCAGCCCAGGCAGGGGAGCACGGTAAGGGCTTCAGCGTAGTGGCAGACCAGATAAAGGCCTTAGCAGAGAGGACAACAGCCTCAACAAAGGAAATAGCAGACCTGATAAAGGCAGTGCAGGAAGAGACAAAGGCATCAGTGGAGATGGTAGAAGGGGGTATCAAAAAGGTAGAGGAAGGGGTGAGGCTTGTAAAGGGAGTGAATGAGGCCCTGAGAACAATTCGGGACAGTTCGGTCCTTTCAACAGAGAAGGCAAAGGCAATACAGAGGGCAACAGAGGAGCAGGCAAAGGCCATAAGGCAGATAACAGAGACCATAAGGAACATAAACGACCAGATAGAGCACATCTCGAGGGCAACGAAGGAACAGAGCCGAGGTAGCAGGCTTATAATAGAGACAGTGGAGAGGATAAGGGAGCTGAGCCAGCAGGTGAGGGTAGCAACAGAGGAACAGAGCAAAGGGAGCAAACAGATACAGGAGGCAGTGGAGAATGTGACCCATCAGGCAGAGGAGATAGCAAAGGCCACATCCATGCAGAGGGAAAAGACAAAAGAGATGGTTCTTGCCACAGAGGAGATAAAGAAGATAGCCGATGAGACAGTAAAACTTGCAGGAGAGATGGGCAATTCAATAAAGGGTCTTGAGGAGAAGGTAAAAAATCTACTCTCTGAGATAGAGAGGTTTAAGGTTTAAATAAATAGGTGATTCCTCATTTTATTCCGCCTAAGCATAAATACACCATTTCATCTAAGTTCTCTCAAGTTCTTTCAAGTAATACACAAAATTCTCCCTGCTTACTCCATGAAACTGAGGATGTTATTTTTACGAGCTCTACTAAGTTCATAGTTCCCACCTCTCGAATAAATTATAAAAGAGGTGGAATATTTTGAGCAATCACCCAGAAAAATTTTTGGACAAAGCCAAATTATCGCTGTCTTTTTTCATTATTTTATCCAATATGGATTTACTCCTAATTTTGCAAAGAGATACCAGGCTGTTGCTCCAAGATGGCCTCTATGAAAGTATCTCCAGTCAAACCCCGTGGTCAGTCCATCCTTTGAGGCAGCAGGAATTGCACCACTTGGAAGTTGAGCTTTTTCAATTAAATCAACAAGTCCGCCTGCCTTATTTCTTTCTCCAACTATATTATAAGCCACAGACATCTGGGCTGTTCCTTCATACCAGATTCCGTCTTTATCAGTATCAAAATCAAAACCACCTCCTACAGCATGATGTTCTTCTGCATATCTTAAAGCCCTTATGTAATTTTGGGCCTCTTCTTTAAAAACCAAAATTGCCCATGCTTGAACATCAAGGGGCACAACAGCCTTGTTAATGGTAACCCCATCTTCCTCAGTGCCTGTCCAGAATTTTCCTTCTTTTTCATCCCACATTGCTAAGACAAATCTTTTTGCATGTAAAGCACGCTCTTCCCACTTTGGTTTTTTTGTTAATTCATAAAGTCTTATAAAAGCCACGTAAAGGTCAAGATTATGCTCTGTTGATTTGTAAAGAAGCTTCTTAGGGTTAGGTTCCCAACCATGAAAACCTCCTACGAAAAATTTGTGGTATAAGATTTATATGAATGGGTTTTACCCGTATACATTGCATATGGCAGGGCAGGACAACTCCATTTCACCTGGGCCCATAAGCCCTCAAGGGAGTTTGTTGCCTGCCTGCTTAAACCATGATAAGTTGGTTGGGCCCTTAAGCCCTCGTGACCATGGAGGATTGGTCCGCAGGCTCCTGCCTCTGCCTTATAACTCACGGAGGTGTTACTATCATTCACAAGAGAAGAATCGAAGGGCTTCCCTTCAAAAAGGCTATCCTTGCTCTCGCTCATAAGCTTCTTAGAACTATCTGGTCTATGCTCATTAAAAGACAACCCTTCAAGCTTAATCATGTCCCATTTCCCTGTCATAAGGAGGTGAGTTTTTCATAGTTGACTCCCTCCTTAATCTTATCTGCAGGATATGCAGTTATAATAAAACCCTCCGTTTTTCATGCCTGACAACTACACAATATAGTTTATCAAATCTTTTGTAATAAAGAAAAACCTCTTTATCGGTCTTGCTCTGCCTTATTTCATCAGGTGATTCCAGCACTTCCTTAACAATGTTTATTTTTTCTTTCATGACAGGATGTTTTATAGTAGTCAGATATTTCCAGTAAGTTACGGTCGTTCTGACTTCTATATTAAGTGGTGTTTTTACTTGAAAGAGGAGTTCTTCTTTGACTTCCATTTTACCACCTCCCCGAGGCTCCGCCTCCACCAAAGCCTCCACCGCCACCGCTAAAACCTCCACCCCCGAATCCTCCAAATCCACCACCGAATCCACCACCAAATCCACCTAACCATCTACCACGCCTGCTACCAGGATAGAATAATCTCAACAGAATTATAGCTATGATGAATATTGTATTGACAATTGCGATCCATTCCACACCTTTTTTCTGGGAATTATTACTTTTTCCACTAATGCCAGGTCTTAATTCTGGTATTTCAGTTATCTCGACGCCTTCCTGTCTCGCTATCTCCTGAATTACAGCAATAGTGGCGTAGAATATGCCCGAACTGTAGTCACCCTTTCTGAAATAGGGCACAAGATACTGCCTTCCTATTGAACCCACAAGGCTGTCAGGCAGGATTCCCTCAAGGCCATAGCCCACCTCGAATCTATATCTCCTGTCATGGAGGGCAATGGTGAGGAGAAGTCCATTATCCTTTCCTTTCTGTCCAAGCTTCCATTTTTCAGCTATGCGTAAGGAAAAGCCCTCTATGTCCTCTCCGTCAAGGCTTTTTATAGTGAGCACCACAACCTGTGCAGTAGTCTTTTTCTCAAGTTCTTTCAGATAGGCCTTCAATTTTGCTTCTATATCGTCATTAATAATTTCAGCAAGGTCAACAACATAATCTGGAGGTGTTTGAGGAGGCTCTGGAGTGGCTGCAATTGAAGGCGAATTCAAAGGGATAAAAAGAGTTGATGAGCCAAGTAATAGCAGGGTTAAAAGGACTCTAATCCTTAAGCTCATCGAGTCTTTCAGCTATCCTTTCTATTGCATTATAGTAATCTTTGAAGATAATGGAGAGTTCATGACCTGAGGGCTTTATTATGCCATTTCTTAAAAATAGAAGCCTCTCAAAAACATCTGAATCAGAGAAGTTGCCCTGTATGGTCTTTATAACATCCTTCCTGAGGATTGGTGGTTCTTTTCCCATTAAATAAATTATTGCCCTGAAAAGGGGAATGGTACCTGTGAAGGACCTTATGAGGACTTCTGTAATAAGTTTCCTGTCTCCAGCAGAGGAGATATAACCCTGTCTTAGGCCTATGAGCCTTGTCTTTATATCCCTTTCGCATTGAAGCCTTAGATGCTCTCTTTTTATCTCAAGGTCTTTTAATATATCCTCACCATAGACAGTCTTATGAATAAGTCTGAAGTCATGAAACTCTATGGGGAATACATCGAGGGAATTGTTAATATGCTCTATGGTCATGACGAGGGGAGCAGAGACCCTCTTTTTGCTGTATTTTTTCCCAAATGGTGCGATGAACTCCAGAAAATCAAGGCTCATCCTGTGAAGGATAATTACTGAATTTATATCTGATCTCTTTTCATTAAAATCAGGTGTGACAGCACTCCCTACTATATAGATTGAATGAATCTCTTCCCCGCGACCTTTAATTATTTCGTTGATGAAGGGGCTAAATCTACTCGATACCGTTGGGTTGATTCCTTCAAGGTTTATTCTGTCCATAGGTGATTATAGCATATTTGTCAGGGAAGGAGTCTCTTTCTGCACCTTTACCCTCCTGCCCTTCATCATTACATCATCAACTGATCGTATCACCTTTTCTGCAAGATCTTCAGGAACCTCCAGGGGTTTCTCCAAATTCCCTGAGAGATTCAATCGAAATTTTTTAGTATAAACTTTATCTTTATGTTTTGTCCGATTCGATTGATTTTTACTCCTAATAGATAGGTATAATTTTAGTTATGGATATTCATTCCATATTCCTTTATCTTGCTGTGATACTTTTCCTTGCAAGGGTTTTTGGTGACACCTTTGGAAAATTTGGTCTTCCTCCAGTACTCGGAGAGATCTTTGTTGGTGTCCTGTTAGGGCAGAGTGTGCTGGGCCTCATACCTGTTAATGACATAATCAGAATCCTTGCTGAGATTGGTGTCATACTTCTTCTTTTTCAGGTTGGCCTTGAGGCTGATATCCACCAATTGAGAAAGGTCGGTACATCTGCCTTTGTTGTTGCCTTTGTTGGAGCCTTTACTCCGATGCTTCTGGGGACTCTTCTGTCTTTTTATGTCCTTAAACTTTCCTTTCTGACCTCTCTCTTTATAGGGGGTACCCTTACTGCTACAAGCATAGGTATAACTGTGAGGGTTCTTGAAGATCTTGGAAGATTAAAAGAGAGATTTGCCCAGATAGTCCTCGGTGCAGCAGTGCTTGATGACATATTTGGCGTAGTAGTCCTTGCTGGACTTTTTGAGTTTTCAAAGGAGAGCACTATCCATGTGAATGCCCTTCTCATTCTGATACTTTATATTGGAACATTCTTCTTTCTTTCTCCTGTCCTTGCCCATTTACTTGCAAGACTGATAAAGTTTCTTTCACGAAGACTCAATACCCTTGACTTTATTCCTCCTACTGTTCTTGCCATGGTCTTTTTATTTGCCTATCTTGCCCATGTCTTTGGTTCTCCTGAGATACTCGGTGCCTTTACTGTAGGCCTTGCCCTTTCACGGAGATTTGCTCTACCTTTTGGTGTTTTTTTAAAGACTGATGAACATATGGCAGAATTAATTGAAAGTACCCTTAGACCCCTTGTCTGGGTTTTGACGCCTATATTCTTTGTATTTGTTGGTCTTCAGTTAAACCTGAAGGCAATCGATTTTTCTCAGGGAGGGTTTTGGATATTCTCATCTTTGCTTTTTATTGTAGCAGTTTTCGGTAAAGTGATTTCAGGTTTTTTTGTCAAAGGTTCTCTTCAAGAGAGGTTGTTTATAGGTTTTTCAATGTTACCAAGGGGTGAGGTGGGCCTTATATTTGCTGAATTTGGAAGGATCAGCAAGATCTATGACGACCTCCTTTATGCAGTAATAATCTTTGTAGTTGCTATGACAACCCTTATTTCTCCCCTTATACTGAAGTTTCTTGCAAAGAAGGGCTGAAGATATATTTTTATTGTTTAATAAAAAATCTTTATTTGACAGCGGGGTTATATGTGAATTATATTAAAAATTAAATCACAGAGGCGATGGAGTTCGCCTTTTAACTGTCTCTGAGTTCCAGGGACTGATAACTCCTACTCTTAGAAAAAGGGTAGGAGTTTTTTATTTGCCTGAAATAACAGTGTGGGTTTAGCTATGTATGAGACATGGATGAATGCATCAATATGGATAGGCCTTGCCCTTGTGGCAGCCCTCTTGAGTGTCTGGTTCAGGCTTGCCACAGCTCTGTCTGAGATTATGGTTGGCACATTCGCCCAACTTCTTTTTGCGGGGCTTATTGGTTTCAGTCTTAATGCCAATGAGCCGTGGATAAAATTCCTTTCAGGTGCCGGTGCTATAATCCTCACATTCCTTGCAGGTGCGGAGATTGACCCCGAGGTCTTTAAACTGAGATGGAAAGAGACGACTGTTATAGGCCTTATTGCCTTCCTTTCACCCTTTCTGGGCTGTACCCTTGTTGCCTATTATATCCTTGGCTGGTCTGTGAAGGCGAGCTGGCTTGCGGGTGTTGCCCTTTCAACTACATCTGTTGCTGTTGTGTATGCAGTGATGCTTGAGCTTGGACTGAATAAGACAGAGTTCGGAAAGATCGTCCTTGCTGCCTGTTTTATAAATGACCTAGGGACTGTCCTTGCCCTTGGCCTCATATTCTCGCCCTTTACCATAAAGACAGTTATATTTATTGTGGTTAGTATAATTGTATTTGTATTTCTTCCTTACATCACACCGAGATTCTTTAAGAGATACGGAAACAGGCCTTCTGAGATAGAGGCAAAGTATCTCCTTCTGTTTCTCTTTAGCCTTGGTGCAATTGCTGTATGGGCTGAGAGTGAGGCAGTGCTACCTGCCTATCTAATAGGTATGGTCCTTGCTGGCACTATTGGTAGAGACCATGGTCTTATCAGGAGGTTGAGAACCCTTACCTTAGGTTTCCTGACTCCCTTTTATTTCATCAGGGCAGGTTCATTCGTCTCGATACCATCAATCATCGCAGCACCTGTTGCACTTTTTGTCCTCTTTATGGGTAAGATGGTAACAAAGTTTTTAGGGGTCTATCCTGTGACAAAGGCCTTCAGATATGCCCAGAAGGAAGGTATGTACACAACCCTGCTTATGTCAACAGGCCTCACCTTTGGTTCTATATCAGCCCTTTTTGGATTTACCCATGGCATTATCGACCAGCAGCAGTATTCATTATTGATAACAGCAATAATAGGAAGCGCTGTAATCCCCACATTGATTGCCAATGCATTCTTTTTGCCCCATTATTTATTGCCCAAAAGGAGGGAGGAGTAGAAGATGCTTAAAAGGATACTCGTAGCCTTTGATGGATCACCCCAATCATATCAGGCCTTTGATTTTGCCCTTGAGATCTCAAAACTCTGTCCCGGTGCAGCACCCGAGATAATTGTCCTCTCTGTTGCCCAGCCTCCTGAGCCAGCAGATATAGTTGAGGTAGAGGCAATAATTGATAGTGCAACACAGCATTACGAAGGATTATTTAAGGGATTGAGGGAAAAGGCAAAGGAAAGGAATCTCGAGATAAAGACAGAGGTTATCGTTGGTCATCCAGCAGACCAGATAGTGAGATATGCGAAGGAAAATAAGTGTGATATGGTAGTTCTCGGACAGAGGGGAAAATCGAAGATTGAGAACTGGCTCCTCGGATCTGTGTCCAAGAGGGTGGCAACCTATGCACCCTGTACTGTGACGATAGTAAAATAGGCTTTGGACTTCAGAATAACCAAAAACCTGCACCTCGGAGGTGCAGGTTTCAGTGGCCTGACTGAGGAGGAGTTTGGAATATGTCATCATCAACATACTCCCGTCTAAGGAGTGAGCTGCTGAACTGTATCGATGAGATGCTTGCCATTGATGCTATTAGGGGATGCCCCTGTGAGGAGTTGAGAGAAAAGGTTCAGACCAATACCTTCAATCTTGTTGTCGTTGGCCAGTTCAAGCGCGGAAAGACAAGCTTCATTAATGCCCTCCTTGGTGCAGAGATTTTGCCTGTTGCTGTTGTTCCTTTAACATCTATAGTTACCATTATGACCTATGGGGAGGCCTTGAGGATAAGGGTCTATTTCAATGATGGAAGGGTTACAGAGATCAGACCTGAGAGTCTTCCAGAATATGTAACAGAAAAGGGCAATCCGAAGAATATGAAGGATGTAAAGGAGGTGGTTATAACCTATCCATCTTCCTATCTCAAGGATGGTGTCAGGCTCATAGATACACCAGGTGTTGGCTCAATTTATCAGCATAATACGGATGTGGCATATCAATACCTGCCAAAATCTGATGCTGCCTTATTCTTGCTTTCTGTTGACCAGCCTGTGAGCAAGGCAGAACTCGATTTTCTGAAGGATGTAAAGGAATACTCAAACAGGATATTCTTTCTCCTTAATAAGGCTGATTATCTTACAGAGAAAGACCTTAATGAATCCATCGAGTTTTCAAAGAATGTCATTAAAGAAGCAATGGGCATTGATGTGAAGATATTCCCTGTCTCTGCAAGGCTCGCACTGGAAGGGAAAAAGACAGGTTCAGAAGAACTCCTCATGAAGAGCAGGCTTCCACAATTTTCAGAGGTTCTCAATAGATTCCTCATGGAGGAAAAGGGAAAGATACTCATACTATCTGTGACAAATAATCTCCTGAGGCTCCTTTCACAGGCAAGGTTTGAGCTTGAACTCGAACTCAGGTCCCTCACTGCACCCCTTGAAGAACTCATGACAAAGATAAAGACCTTTGAGGATAAAAAGGGAGAGGTCCTACTTGAAAAGAATGACTTTGAGCTCCTCCTTGAAGGAGAGACTAAGAAGTTATTGAGAAATATCCTTGATGAAGACCTCGAGAGATTCAAAAAAGAGCTTGTGCCCCAGGTCTCAGGTAATCTCGAGAAATTCTTCAATGAAAATAGATCCCTCTCATTGAAGGAACTCCACAAAGCAATGGAGCAACAAGTGATAAGGGAGGTAAAAGAGGCCTTTAATGCCTGGCGTGTGGTAGAGGATGAGAGGCTTGCAAAGGCCTTTGAGTCAATATGCAAGAGATTCATATTAAAGATTCAGGATATTGTAGATGAGCTCCTGAGATTCTCATCAGAGCTATTCCAGATACCCTTTGAGGCAATAAAGGCAGAGGCATTGTGGAGTGTGAAGTCAGGATTTTATTACAAATTTAAGGATGAGCCTGTGGGACTCGAGATGCTTGCAGGAACCCTCACCTTTGCCCTTCCTAAGTTCATTGGAGAGAAGATAATACTCAAAAAACTCAAGGAATATATGCTTCAGGTGATTGATGTCCAGTCAGGAAGGGTGAGGTATGATTTTGCAGAAAGACTCGACAGGAGCAAACTTGACTTTAGATGGGAGATGCTCCAGAAGATTGATGCAACCATTGAAGGGATAGAGACGGCCATTAAAAAAGGCATGAGCAAGAGGGAGATGGGAGAGAAGGAGGTTGAGGAAAGAAAAAGGATAATCCATGAAACTATGCAGAAAATAGAGGGTCTTAAGGAGAGGCTTAATAGTATTAAGACAGAAATCTGAATGGTGAATGAGATTGGTTTTGATATCCCAAGATAGTTTATAATAATGGACTATGGAAAGGGTTTTGAGTGGAATGCAGCCAAGTGGAAGGCTCCATCTTGGAAACCTTGTTGGAGCCCTGAGGAACTGGGTTCAGCTTCAGGACAGGTATGAGTGTTTTTATTTTGTCGCTGACTGGCACAGCCTTACAACAAATTATCAGAATCCATCAGTAATCAAGGAGTACACAGAAGATCTCCTTATAAACTGGCTTTCAGCCGGCCTTGACCCTGAAAGGTCTGTTATCTTTATACAGTCGAAGGTCCTCGAACATGCAGAACTCCACATACTTCTGAGTATGCTTACTCCTCTTGGATGGCTTGAGAGGGTGCCTTCTTATAAGGAAAAACAGGAGGAGCTAAAAGATAGGGATCTCAATACCTATGGTTTCCTCGGTTATCCTGTTCTTCAGGCTGCTGACATACTCATTTACAGGGCAAGATATGTGCCTGTTGGAATAGACCAGGTTCCCCATCTTGAGGTAACAAGGGAGATAGCAAGGAGATTTAATTATCTCTATGGAGAGGTCTTTCCTGAACCAGAGCCTCTCCTTTCAGAGTTTCCAAAGGTGCCTGGTGTGGATGGAAGAAAGATGTCCAAGAGTTATAACAATGCCATATACCTTTCGGATCCTCCAGAGGTGGTGAGACAGAAGATAATTACCATGATGACAGATCCTGCAAGAAAGAGGCGTTACGACCCTGGAAATCCTGAACTTTCTCCTGTGTTTCAGCTCCACAGGATATTTTCTACAAAAGAAGAACAGGAGGAGGTAGCCAGGGGTTGCAGGACTGCAGGAATAGGCTGTATTGAATGCAAGCATGTCCTTTTGAAGAATCTCTTCAAGATCCTTGAGCCAATATGGGAAAAGAGAAGGTACTATTCTGAAAGACCTGAACTTTTAAGAGGGATAGCAGAGGAGGGTTCAAGACGGGCAAGGCTTGTTGCACAGGAGACGATGAAACTCGTAAGAGAAAAAATGGGGATTAATCAATAGGTGGCAGTAACTGCTCTCCAAAATTGGTTTAAGATAACTATTTTAACAGGTATAAGGCCTCAAAAACACAAAAGAAGCGACAGAGTTTATAATGTAGAATAAGGTTATCCATGTCATTTGTGAGGTATATTAAGGTCATGACAGGCTATTTAAAAAATTACACTAAGGTGTCGCCTTTTGGGCTTTTTCGGCCTTATGTCCTTTACAGTTTATCTTGGACAAGTATGGGTGGCAGTAACAGTGAGACTGAGCCTCGGTTTTTCTCCCTGTCCGAATGATACCCTTATATTTTATGCCCTTACACAGAATAAGATAAAGAGAGCTCCCTTTGTCTTTGAAGAATTTATAGAGGATGTCCAGACCTTGAATGAGAAGGCCTTAAGAAAGGAGCTCCATATCACAAAGGTCTCTGTTGCTACCTATCTTAAGGTAAAGGATGACTATGAACTTCTGAGCTCTGGTGGAGCTATCGGAAGAGGTTGTGGACCTCTCCTTGTTACAGAAAGGATTGATAATATTAAAGAGCTCAATGGTGCGGAGATAGCAATACCTGGAAGGCTTACAACAGCCTATCTCCTTTTTTTATTCTATATCAAAAGAACAATGAAGGATTTTTCCTTTAAGCCAATATTTATGACCTTTGACAAAATAATCCCAGCTATCAAAAAAGGTAATCTCAGGGCAGGCCTTATTATCCATGAGTCGAGATTCACCTATGAATCTCAGGGGCTGAAGGCCCTTGTTGACCTTGGCAAGTGGTGGGAGTCTGAGACAGGTCTTCCTGTCCCTCTTGGAGCTATAATAGCAAAGAAAGACCTTGGAGAGGAGATTATAAAAAAGATAGATTCATTTATCAGAGAATCTGTTATATATGGATTGAACCATCTTGAGGAGGCCCTTCCCTATATCAGGAGTTACAGTCAGGAACTCTCAGAGGATGTAATAATAAAACATATCAGACTTTATGTGAATGATTTTACTATCAATATGTCTGATGAGGGTAGAAGGGCAATAGAAACCCTTGGAGGTATTGAGATATGAAGATCCTTGTAACAGGTGCTACAGGATTCATAGGCTGGAGGGTAGCGGGTCTTCTCCTTGAGAGGGGGTATGAGGTTAAAGGCATAGATAATCTCAATGATTATTATGACCCAGCATTAAAAAGGTGGAGGCTTAAAGATCTGTCAAGATATAAGAGATTCTCTTTTAAGAAGTTGGATGTGGCAGACAGAAGGTCTGTAATGAGGCTTTTTAAGGAAAATAAATTCAATGCCATAATCCACCTTGCAGCAAGGGCAGGTGTGAGGGCCTCTCTGGAGGATCCCTGGGTATATCTCGAGACAAATACAGAGGGCACCCTGAATATCCTTGAGGGTGCGAAGACCCATGGAATTAAAAAGGTTATCCTTGCCTCAACCTCAAGTCTCTACAGTTATGCCCCTATGCCTTTCAGGGAGGATGCCTTGACAGACAGGCCTCTTTCACCCTATGGAGCAACAAAAAAGGCAGCAGAACTTCTTGGATACACCTATCATTATCTTTATGGCATAGATGTAATAATACCGAGATATTTTACCGTCTATGGTCCAGCTGGAAGACCAGATATGAGTTATTACATTTTTATAAAAAATATTTACAATGGCCTTCCTATAACAGTCTATGGTGATGGAAGACAGAAGAGGGATTTCACTTATGTGGATGACATAGCAGAGGGCACAATAAGGTGCCTTAATATCCAGGGCTATGAGGTCTTTAATTTTGGCAATGATAGACCTGTTGAGTTACTGTATCTGATAAATTTAATAGAAGAGGCCCTTGGTAGGAAGGCAGTTATTGAATGGAAGCCAGGGCATCCGGCAGACTTGCCTGCCACATGGGCAGATATTACAAGGGCAAAGACCCTTCTCGGATGGACTCCTCAGACCTCCCTTGAGGATGGAATTATAAAGACAGTCCGATGGTTTATGGAAAACAGGAGATTTTTGAAATAGAACCTGAGCCCCTTAAAGCCTCCTTCAGCCCATAGCACATTATATAGTTGTTACTATCTTTATCCATACTACATTTTGGGCTAACCTAAAAGGTTTTCATTTTCCTCTTGACAAGGCCCCTTTCTTGTTGTAATATTTGGTGGTAACATGTGGTATAAAGTGGAATAAATTTTTATGCCTGGTTTTTCGGGAAAATTTTACTTTAGCATTGATGAAAAAGGAAGGGTGATGATACCTGCTCCCTTCAGGGAAATCCTGTCAGGTCATTATGGAGAAGGACTTTATCTAACAAATGCCCCTTTTGATAAATGTCTTCAATTATATCCAAAAGAGGAGTGGCAAAGGCTTCTTGAAAAAGTAAGAACCCTTCCAAAGAGTTATGAGGAGGTGAGGTATTTTATGAGAAGGGTTATTGCCTCTGCCACTAAGTGTGAGCTTGACAAACAAGGAAGACTTCTTATACCAGTAACCTACAGACAGGATTCAGGGATTGATAGAGAGGTCGTTATAGTGGGGATGGTGGATAAGATTGAGATATGGTCAAGGGAGGAATGGGACAGGGTTGTTGATCCATCAAGGATAAATATAGAGACAGCCATAAATAGGCTCGCGGGTCTTGGCCTATGAGAACAGTAGAACTTAAAAATGAGCAATCATTAATTGAAGAGGCTTCCAGCTTTATTTTACTCAGTAGTGATGTATCGAAATCATCCGTACTCCACAGACCTGTTCTTGTAAAAGAGGTAATGGAGCTTCTGAAGCCATCAAGAGGTGGCGTTTATCTTGATGCCACTGTAGGCACGGGAGGTCATGCAGCTTATATACTTAAGGCTATTGAGAAAGAGGGTCTTGTTGTATGTGCTGACAGGGATGAAGAGGCCCTTAAGATATCAATGGAGAGATTAAAGACAAAGAATGCTATTTTTGTTAAGGCAAGTTTTTCTGAGCTTTCAAAGAAACTTAATGACCTCGGCATATCAGAGCTTGATGGTGCCCTCTTTGACCTTGGAGTATCCCTTTATCAGTTGAAAAAAGATGAAAGAGGTTTTGGGCTTTTCTCTTGTGGAAGGCTTGATATGAGGATGGACAGGTCAGGGAGGTTAACTGCCTGGGATGTTGTAAATACCTATTCTGAGGAAAAACTTTTAAAGATAATAAGAGAGTATGGAGAGGAACCCAGGGCAAGATTAATCACTAAGGCGATTTTGAGGCATAGAGAGAAATCTCCTATAAATACTCCCAGGGAGCTTGCAGAACTCATAGAGAAGGTGATAGGAAGGAGGGGAAAGATTCATCCAGCAACAAGGACATTCCAGGCTATAAGGATAGAGGTCAATAATGAATTAATAGAGATAGAAAAGGGGATCTCCACCATCTTTGAGATGCTCAAAAAAGGCGGAAGGCTCTGCGTAATTTCATACCATTCCCTTGAAGACAGGATTATCAAACATTTCATGAAAAAGATGGTATTGAATAAAAAGGCAGACCTTTTAACAAAAAAACCAGTCACTCCATCAGATGATGAACTTAAGACAAACCCATCATCAAGGAGTGCAAAGCTTAGGGGGGTGATAAGGATATGATATATTCAAAAAAAAGGAATGTGTTAAAATATTACGAATGGTTTTTGCTGTTTTTCCTGATTGTTGCTGGTCTCTTTACTATTATATGGTTAAGGTCAGCTATCACAGCCCTTGAATATAATATTGCAAGTCTTGAGGAAAGAAAAAAGGAGATTCTTAAAGAAAGAAAGGAGCTTCTTGCTCAGCGGGCTTCCCTCTCATCCAGCCATCGCATTTATGAGATAGCCGTTAAGAGACAAGGTCTCGCTTTTCCCGATAGAAGATATATCAGCCTTATAAAAAGAAATGAATCGCCTCAGGTTGTTTCAGTTAGAGGAAAAATCAAACTTGATGAATTATTTTTAGATGATTTCAGTTTTTCGCACAGATAATGACAAAACGGGCTGTAATCTTAAATACAGTAATAACAATATGTTTTGTTATTATACTCTTTAGGCTCTTTGACCTGATGATAATCAATCATGGGAGGTTAAAGGCAAGGGCTGAGAGACAACATTACAAAAGAGAAAATAAGGAGGTTACAAGAGGTTTAATCCTTGACAGGAGAGGTAGAGAACTTGCCATAAATCTTGATGCTGAATCAGTCTTCTGCAGACCTCATGAGATCGAGTCACCTGAGAGATATGCTAAAGAGTTGAGCAGGTATCTTGATAAAAGGCCAGATATTATCCTCGCAAAACTTTCCAAAAAATCAAGATTTTCCTGGATTGAAAGGTCCCTATCCACTGAAAAGGTTGAACCTTTAAAAAGGTTGGGCCTTAAGGGTATTGGTTTTATGAAGGAGACGAAGAGATTTTATCCAAAGGGTTTTCTCGCCAGCCATGTCCTCGGATTTGTAAATATTGACCAGAAAGGAATAGAGGGAATTGAACTAATGTATGATTCTCAGTTGAGGGCAGTCCTTACAAGGGCATCACTTCTAAGAGATGCCAATGGCAGACCTCTTTCAGAAGGGCTTGAAGAACGCAAGGGTAATAATGTAGTCCTTACAATTGATGAAGGACTTCAGTATATAGCAGAGAAGAGTCTTGAAAGCTCAATAGAGAAGTGGCAGGCAGAATGGGGAGTAATAATAATGATGGACCCCTTTACAGGTGAGATACTCGCCATGGCCGTGAGACCCACTTATGATCCAAATAATTTTAAAGATTCTAAGCCCTCTGTAAGGAGAAACAGGGCGATTACTGATACCTATGAGCCGGGATCGACATTCAAGCTTGTTACAGCCGTTGCTGCTTTTGAGGAGGGTATTGTAGAGCCAGAAACAAAAATAGATTGCGACGGAGGGAGGATAAGGATTGGAAAAAAGATAATAGAGGATGTGCATCCATCAGGCGTGCTCACCTTTAAAGAGGTTATCGGAAGATCGTCCAATGTAGGAACAATAAAGGTTGCCCGGATGCTTGGACCTGAGAGGCTTTATCGTTATATTAGGCTCCTTGGATTTGGTTCAAAGACAGGAATAGACCTTCCTGGTGAGGCATCAGGTTATATAAAACCTCCTGAAAGATGGTCAATTCAATCAATGGGTGCAATACCCATAGGCTATGAGGTAGCAGTAACCCCCCTTCAGGTTCTTAGGGCCTATGCAGCAGTAGCTAATGGAGGCTGGCTTGTGACTCCTCATGTTGTTTCAGCAATTACTGCTCCTGATGGTAATCCTATTTATAGATTTAGATATAAGGCCGAGAGGGTCTTTTCTCAAAAGACTGCCCTTATCATTAAGGATATTCTTACAGGCACAGTTTCTCAAGAAGGGACTGCAAGACTTGCAGGAGTAGATGGGAACTCCGTAGCAGGAAAGACAGGTACGACAAGACTCTTTGATCCTGTTAAAAAGACATATTCTAAGGATAGATATGTAAGTTCTTTTGTAGGATTTGTACCAGCCTCTAACCCTAAGATAACCGCTATAGTGGTAATTGGAGAGCCCAGGGGAGAATATTATGGTGGTACTGTTGCAGCTCCAGCTTTTAAGGAGCTTGCTGAGGCAACTTTGAGTTATCTGAGGATTCCGAGGGAGGATACTGAAGAAGGGGTCTTAAGGCTTAAAGGACACACGCATGGATTTGGAGGAATCAATAATGCGACTCAGTGAGGTTTTGAGAGGGATTAGATTACTTAATAAGATCTCTCATGATATTGAGATAAACCATTTATCTTATAATTCAAAGAATGTAAGGAGAGGCTCTCTCTTTTTTGCAGTGAAGGGTCAGAGATTTGATGGTCATGATTTTATAAGAGACGCAATAGCCAGAGGTGCAAGTGGTATAGTTCTTGAAAGACCTGAGTTACTTGAAGGGCTACCAGAATCTTCGGTATATCTTCTGGTTGAGGACTCAAGGTATGCCCTTGCCTTAGCCTCCAGCAATTTTTTTGGCAGGATCTCCGAGAAGATACCTGTTATTGGTATAACGGGTACAAATGGAAAGACAACAACAACATTTTTAATAAAATCCATCCTTAAGACAGCAGGGATGAAGACAGGCCTTATAGGCACGATTCATTATGAGGTGGGTGAGAGGATATTACCTGCACCTCATACGACGCCTGAAGCTGTTGAGTTCCAGTCTCTATTAAAAGATATGTATGATGAGGGATGCAGGGCTGTTGTAACGGAGGTCTCTTCCCATGCCCTTGCCTTAAAGAGGGTAGATGGAACTTCCTTCGAGAGGGCTGTTTTTACCAATCTTACACGGGACCATCTTGATTTTCATAGAGATATAGAGGATTACTTTCAAGCAAAGGCAAGGCTTTTCAAAGAGCTCCTTAAGAAGGGAGCACCTGCTATCATTAACAATGATGATGAGTATGGAAGGCTTCTCAGTTCCTCTCTGATAGAGAAGCTTACATACGGGATTGTATCAGGTGATGTAAGGGCAATCAATATAAATAATTCCATTAACGGTCTGAAGTTTAATATCACCTATCAGGGAAGATTATTAAGGATTGAGTCGCCTCTCACTGGGCTTATAAATGTATACAATATACTGGCTGCTGCTACTACTTGCCTTTCAATGGATATCCCTGTTGATGTTATAGAGGAAGGCATAAGGATTGTTTCGTCTGTCAAGGGTAGGTTTCAGAAGATAGATATGGGACAGGATTTTCTCGTTATTATCGATTATGCCCATACACCCGATGCCCTTAAAAGGTTGATCCTTACAGCCCGAGAGATCCTTACTCATAAAATGACAGAATCTCCTTCTGAGGGTAAGATAATTACAGTTTTTGGATGTGGTGGTGACCGCGATAGGGGTAAGAGACCCCTTATGGGAGAGATAGCAACAAAACTCAGTGATTTTGTTATTATCACGGATGATAATCCCAGAACAGAAGACCCAGAGGAGATTGTCTCTCACATACTCGAAGGTGTTATAGGTGAAAATTATGTTGTTATCCATAACAGGGCAGAGGCGATAAGACAGGCAGTAAGGATGGCTGAAAAGGGTGATATTGTTATAATTGCAGGAAAGGGCCATGAGGATTATCAGGAGATTAAGACCGAGAGGTTCTATTTCAGTGACGAAGATGTAGCAAGGATTGCCATTGGTGAGAGGTTAGGTATCCATGCTTCTACTTGATGAGATAATAAAGGCAACTGGAGGGAGGGTCTTGACTAAAGGGCCTTCTTCTTTTAAGTCCCTTTCTATAGATTCTCGAACTATCAAGGACGGTGAGATCTTCCTTGCCATTAAAGGTCAGAGGTTTGATGGTCATGATTTTATCGATGAGGCCTTGAAGAAAGGCGATGGAGCAATCATAAGTGAAGACCTCGGACTTAAATCTAAGGCCTTTAGAGTGGGTGAACCCAAGACAATAATCCTTGTTAAGGATACCTTCAAGGCCCTTCAGGCCATTGCCACCTTTCTGAGAAAGGAGAGGATAAAGGTCCTTATAGGAATAACAGGCTCAAATGGAAAGACCACGACAAAAGAGATGCTCTCCCATATCCTTTCATATAATGCTTCTGTTATTAAGAACGAAGGTAACCTTAATAATGAGATAGGTTTACCTCTTTCGCTCATAAGGCAATCATCAGGGCACGAGGATTTAATAGATTATGGGATATTTGAGATGGGTGCATCAAGACCTGGTGACATAAGAGTCCTCTCCGAGATCTCGAGACCTGACTATGGTGTTATCACCAGTATAGGCCATGCCCATCTTGAAGGAATGGGTGGGATTGAAGGGGTCTTCAAGACAAAGACTGAGATCGGGGATTTTGTCAGGGTACTTTTCATTAATGGTGATGATGAAACAAGGCTTGGATCTCTTGGCATGAGCCTGCGAAAGGATTTAAGTTGTATAAGGTTTGGTCTTTCGGATGGATGTGATGTGAGGGCCCAGGAAATAGCCCTGTATGAAGGATATTCAACCTACATGCTTGATGCGAGACTGAAATTAAAGGATTTGAATCTAAAGGTTCCTGTAAGGCTTAATCTTCCAGGTATGGGCAATATATATAATTCCCTTGCCTCCATCTCTGTAGCCCTTTATCTTGGAATACCCGTCGAGATTATAAAAAGGGGCCTTGAGGACTTCAGGGGTGTTAAGATGAGGCTCGAGATAAAGGAGAAGGATGGTGCAAGGTTTATAGTTGATGCCTACAATGCAAATCCTGATTCAATGAGGAATGCTATTTATGAGCTTATGAGGTTCCGCAAAACAAGGGCAATAGCGGTTCTTGGGGATATGCTTGAGCTCGGTCCTTATTCAGAGGCCCTGCATAGAGAACTCGGTAGATTCCTTTATGAGGCAGGAGTGGATGTATTTATTGGTGTAGGGTCTCAAATGAGATGGGCCTATGAGGAGTTTCTTTCACTCTCAAAGGCTTCTAAAGTTAGAAGACAGGTTGAGGGTTTTATAACGGAGGATATTGATGAGGCAAGGCACAGACTTCATGCTATTATCAAGCCCCATGACACTGTCCTTGTAAAAGGATCAAGGCTCATGGCTATGGAACGAATACTGGAGGAGCCAGAGCATGCTCGGTGAGCTTCTTTATTCATTGAGGGATTATTTCTTTGGTTTTAATGTCTTCAAGTATATTACCTTCAGGACAGCCCTTGCTGTTGTGACAGCCTTTTCAATTACCTACTTTACTGGTCCATATATAATCGAGAGATTAAGAAGGCTTTCATTCATTCAGGTTATAAGGGATGATGGTCCAAAAAGTCATCTCACAAAAGAAGGCACCCCAACAATGGGAGGCATCATGATTATCTCATCTACAATAATAACAATGCTCCTCTGGGGTGATATGGGGAATAGATATGTCCTCCTTGTGCTTTTTGCACTTCTTGGATTTGGAATTATAGGGTTTTATGATGATTATCTCAAGGTAATAAAGAGGAATCCCAAAGGTCTAAGGCCCTGTAAAAAATTTGGTGCCCAGATAGCCCTTGCTGCTATTATATCCCTTATCCTTTATATGAATCCCGAAGACCCCTATAAGACTATGCTGAACGTTCCGTTTTTCAAGAAATTGCTGATCGATCTGGGAGTTTTTTATATGCCCTTTGCTATATTTGTTATAGTTGGCTCGAGCAATGCTGTGAATCTCACAGATGGCATAGATGGTCTTGCTATCGGTCTTGTGGCAATAGCTTTAATTGCCAATGGTGTCCTTGTCTATATTACAGGCCATGCAGGGCTTGCAAAGTATCTTCAGGTACTGTATCTTAAGGGTACAGGTGAGCTTACCGTATTCTGTGGTGCCCTGCTGGGTGCAAGCCTTGGGTTTTTATGGTTCAATGCCTATCCTGCTGAGGTCTTTATGGGTGATGTGGGTTCTCTCAGCCTTGGTGGAGCCCTTGGAACACTTGCTGTGATAACAAAGCATGAGATAGTCCTTGCTGTTGTGGGAGGTATTTTTGTTGTAGAGACCTTATCTGTGATCCTTCAGGTTGCCTCTTATAAACTTACGGGGAAGAGGATCTTCAAGATGGCACCGATTCATCACCATTTTGAACTTCTTGGGTGGAAGGAACCAAAGGTGATAGTGAGGTTCTGGATAATCGGAATAATGCTGGCCCTTCTGAGTCTTGCAACATTAAAGGTGAGATAGATGGAAAACCTGACAGATAGAAAGGTACTTGTAGTGGGTCTCCAGAGGAGTGGCATCGGTGCATCCCTTCTTTTAAGGAGACTTGGTGCTATAGTAAAAGTTGCTGATATAAAAACCTTAAAAGATCTTGAGGCCCTTCACGGAAAAGATATGATGGATCTTCTTGTATCTCAGGGAATCGAGATAAAAGCTGGCGGACATGATGAGAAGGATTTTCTGGAGAGTGAACTCATAGTTATAAGTCCTGGGGTTAATACCTATATGCCCCTTCTTGTAAGGGCAAGAAGACAAGGTATAGATGTTATAGGTGAGCTTGAGCTTGCCTATCAGATAGTAAGAAGAGGCCTCACACCGATTCCTTACAATATTCCTTTTTATGCAGTTACAGGAACAAATGGTAAATCTACCGTCACGACCCTCCTTTATCTTATGCTTAAAGAGGCCGGGATTAATGCCCATATATGTGGAAATATAGGAAAGGCCATCACCATGGATATTATTGAGATTATGGATGGTAGAGCCGGGATACCAGAGGCCTTCGTAGTTGAGGTATCAAGTTTTCAACTTGAGACAATAAAGGGATTCAGACCTGCTATAGCCACAATCCTCAACATCACACCAGACCATCTTGACAGGTACAGATCACTGGATGAATACAGAAATGCTAAGGCCCTTATAGGAGCAAATATGACTTTTGAGGATAGATTGGTTCTGAACAGAGACGATGAGGAGATATCAAAGGTTATCACTCAATTCAGATCAGAAATATATTATTTCACAAGAAAGGCTTATTTAGAGGATTTTCAAGGAGCCTTCGTTAAGGATGGAGCTATATGGATAAATATAGATAAATATTTTGAATTATTCCCCATCAAGGAACTCAAGCTCAAAGGAGTTCATAATATTGAAAATGTAATGGCCTCATCTATAATGGCAATCCTTGGAGGAGCTGATACTGAATCAATAAAAAAGGTACTTATGGAATTCAGAGGACTTGAACATAGAACCGAATTTGTTGGAGAGATTGATGGAGTGGTTTATATAAATGACTCCAAGGGCACTAATGTAGGGGCCTTGATGAAATCCCTCGAGGGATTTCAAAACATTATCCTTATTGCAGGAGGAAGGGATAAGAAGGGAGACTTCTCTCTCCTGAGACCCCTTGTTAAGGAAAGGGTAAAGGCATTGGTATTAATAGGTGAGGCTAGCCAGAAGATAAGGGATGCCCTCGGAGATCTTACAGAAACTGTATTCGCCTCTGATATGAGGGATGCTGTTAAGAAGGCGAGGTCTTATGCGAGGAGTGGTGACACAGTTCTTCTCAGCCCCGGTTGTGCAAGTTTCGATATGTTCAGGGACTTTGAGGAGAGGGGGAGGGTCTTTAAAGAGATTGTAAGGGAGATGAAGGATGGTAGCAGGCAGAACTGATAGAACTATATTTGTGATTACAATTGTGCTTTCATTAATAGGGATCGCAATGGTCTATAGTTCCACTTCTGTTTCTCCTGTGAGAGGTGCCCCGTCATTTTATTTTCTCAAGAAGCACCTCCTCACCTTTTTAATCGGACTTTTTTTGTTGATAATATTTGCAAACATAGAGCTATCACTCATAAAGAGGATGGCTATACCCGGAATTATATTATCCCTGGGCTTGCTCCTTCTTGTCTTTTCAGATCTCGGCCTTAGCGCTGGAGGTGCCAGGAGATGGATCAGGCTCTGGCCAACAGCCTTTCAGCCATCAGAATTTGCAAAACTCTCTTTTGTGCTTTTTCTTTCATGGTATATGTCAAGGAAGGATTATAATCCCCACAGTTTCCAATATATGATTATACCCGTCTTTGTTATGGGAGTATTTCAGGCAATATTTATAAAACAGCCGGATTTCGGGGCATTCATGAGTTTCGGTATCCTTGCCCTTGCAATGATCTACCTATCCGGTATGAGGATTAGATATATAGCCACACTGGGAGTGGTACTTATACCTGTTGTCTATTATCTCATAAAGGAACCATATAGATGGAAGAGGATTGTCTCTTTTCTAGATCCCTGGAAGGATTCTACAGGGAGTGGTTTTCAGCTAATTCAGTCCCTTATTGCCTTTGGTAGTGGTGGTATTACTGGTGTTGGTCTTGGTGAGAGTAAGCAGAAGCTCCTTTATCTACCTGCTATACACAACGATTTTATCTTCTCCCTTATAGGAGAGGAGCTTGGCTTTCTTGGTGCTTCTTTGGTTGTAATATTATTCATGTGGCTCTTTGTAAGGGGTATGTCTGTTGCAAGGCGAGCGAGGGATGCCTTTTCCTATTATCTTGCCTCAGGGATATCCCTTATGATTGGAATACAGGCAATTGTGAACTTTGCTGTTTCTACCGGTCTTGCTCCAACGAAGGGTCTTCCCCTTCCCTTTATAAGTTATGGAGGCTCATCCCTTGTGGTGAATATGATTGCTGTGGGGATGCTCCTTAATATATCAAGAAACTCCGAGTACATTCTAAAAGAGGAGTTAAGGCCAAGGGATCTGCTGATGGAGAAAAAAAGGGCTATTGTGCGCATGAGGCGGAGATCTGCCTTTAAGGTTGCTGAGGGGTGTAAATGAAGGTTATTATTGCAGGAGGAGGGACCGGTGGGCATCTCTTTCCTGGCCTCGCTGTGGCAGAGGCACTGAAGGAGAGGGGTGTTACGGATATACTCTTTGTCGGTACAGAAAAGGGTATAGAGGCGAGGGTTATCCCGAGGGAGGGATACAGAATCAAGTTTATCCGCTCCAGAGGTATAGTGGGCAAATCTTTATTAAGGTCTATTGAAGGGTTGTTAGTTCTCATTCTTTCTATTATTGATTCTTTGAAGATAATCAGATCCTTCAGGCCTGATATAGTTATAGGGGTGGGTGGGTACTCTTCCTTCGGTCCTGTTTTTGTTTCAAGACTTATGGGCATACCCTCTGTAATACTTGAACAGAATTCTATCCCTGGCCTTGCAAACAGGATACTCGGAAGATTTTCCAGTGCAGTGTGTATCACCTATCATGAGAGTTTCCATTTCTTTCCCTCCTCCAAGACAATCCTTACAGGGAATCCCATAAGGAGGAGGATTACCAAGGGTTCAAGGGAAGGAGGTTACAGGCTTTTTGGGCTTTCACCTCACAAAGATACAGTCTTTATATTTGGTGGAAGTTCAGGTGCAGCGAGCATTAACAGGGCAATGGTCTCTGCCTTAAAGGAGCTTCTTGATATAAAGGATTCAGTACAATTTCTCCACCAGACAGGTGACAGGGATTACGAGCTCGTTAAAGATGCCTACAGAAGCTATGGTATTTCAGCCACTGTAGCACCCTTTATCTATCAAATGCCTGAGGCCTATGCTGTAGCAGATATCATAATCTCGAGGGCAGGTGCAACAACCCTTGCTGAGATTACAGCCCTCGGAAAGGCTGCCATACTCATACCCTATCCTTTTGCAGCTGGAAAACATCAGGAATACAATGCGAAGAAGCTACATGAGATGGGTGCTGCTATTATGATTCCAGACAATGAGCTTACAGGAGAAAGATTAGCAATAGAGATAAAGAGATTGTTGAGAGATCAATCCTTGAGGAAAGAGCTTGAGAAGAATAGCAAGGCCTTTGGAAGACCAGAGGCAGCAGACTCCGTTGTTAATATAATAGAATCAGTGCTTGCCAGAAAGAATCCAGGATTTAATGAAAGATTCCATAAGGCCCTGTCTCACAAAGATACAAAAGGATTTTAGGAATGATAGATTTTGAGAGATTGAACGGAAAGATAAAGCCACCTGACAGGAGGAGACCCTTTGATTACAGGGTTATCCATTTTGTAGGTATAGGTGGAATAGGGATGAGTGGTATAGCAGAGGTTCTCCATAATCTTGGTTATGAGGTGAGAGGTTCGGATATAAAGGAATCAGAAACAATAGAGAGATTAAAAAGCCTCGGCATAAAGGTCTTTATTGGTCATAGACCTCAAAATATAGGGGATGCCCATGTAGTTGTGATTTCATCAGCCGTCTCAGAGGATAATCCTGAGGTTGTCGAGGCAAGGAGGCTCCATATACCCGTAATACCAAGGGCTGAGATGCTGGCAGAGATAGGAAGGCTAAAATATACGATCCTTGTGGCTGGTGCCCATGGAAAGACCACGACAACATCCCTCATTGCAAATATACTTGCTGCTGGAGGTCTTGATCCTACTGTAATTGTTGGTGGAAGACTTACAGCTACAGGTACAAATGCAAGGCTTGGAGGTGGTGACTTCCTAGTTGCAGAGGCTGATGAAAGTGATGGCTCTTTCCTTAAACTTAACCCGACCATAGCAGTTGTGACAAATATTGATAGGGAGCATATGGATTTTTTTAAGGATATGGAGTCGCTGAAGAAGGCCTTTACAGATTTTGCCAATAAAGTACCTTTTTATGGAGCAAGTATCCTCTGCATTGATAATCCCCATGTCAGGCAGATCCTTCCTGAAATAAAAAGAAGGGCAATTACCTATGGCCTTACTGAAGACGCCGATGTCAGGGCAGGTAACATAGATTATACTGAGATGGGAGGGAGGCGAGGTCTATCATTTCATATCTTTTATAAAGGTTTCGACGAGGGAAGGTTTTTTGTGCCAGTTATCGGTCTTCATAATTGTCTGAACAGTCTTGCATCCTTTATTGTTGCCAGGGAACTCGGTATAGATAATAAGGAAATAAAGAGAGGACTTGAGACCTTCAGTGGTATAAAGAGAAGACTTGAGTTTAAGGGCTTTAAGTCAGGAATCAGTTTTTATGATGACTATGCTCATCATCCAACAGAGATAAGGGCCACTCTCAGGGCTGTAAAGGAGGGACTCCTCGGTGAAAAAGAGGGTAACAAGACATCAGCGAGGAGACTTATCCTTATCTTTCAGCCTCACAGATATACAAGGACCAGAGACTTGATTGGAGAGTTTGCCACCTCCTTTAGTGATGCTGATGTAATCTTTCTGATGGATATATATTCAGCAGGTGAAAAACCTATAGAAGGTATAAATTCGGGACTTCTTTATAACTCTATTCTCCAGAGCAGGATAGCCTTATCGAGTCCTGTGAATATTCAATATATACCTGATAGGGAAGAACTGATAAGGAAGGTCCTTGAGGTTCTCAGGGATGGCGACCTTGTCCTTACTATGGGTGCAGGAGATGTCTGGAAGGTTGGTGAGGAGATTTTAAGAAGATTATGACAGCTATTGATGTTCACTGCTGTGCAAAATTGGTTTAATATGGCTATTTTAACGGGCATGAGGCCTCAAAAACACAAAAGAAGCGACAGAATTTTATCTTTAAGGTAGAGTGTGAGGTTATCCATCTCATTTGGGAGGTATATGAAGGTCCTAATAGGCTATTTAAAAATTTACACTAAGGTGTCGCCTTTTGTGTTTTTTCGGCCTCATACCCGCATACAGTTTTATTCTGGTCAGAGATATGATTGATGATATTGTTTTATTTGAAAAGGAACCCATGAGAAAACATACAACCTTAAGGATAGGTGGTACTGTATCAACTTATATAACAGTGACAGGGATAGAGGCCCTGAGAAAGCTTATTAAGCGGTTTCAAGAAAGAGGGCAGAGGTATATTGTAATTGGTGGTGGCAGTAATATTGTCTGGCCTGATGATGATCTTGATCTGGTTGTTATTAATCTTTCTGGTTTAAGACATATAAAAAGGATCGATGAGAGAACGGTTCTTGCAGGTGCAGGTCTCAGCCTTTCTGCACTTGTGAGATACACTGCCTCTTCAGGTCTTAAAGGTCTTGAAGGATTGTTCGGTATACCGGGGACTGTGGGAGGTGCTATAAAAGGGAATGCTGGGGCCTTTGGATATGAGATAAAGGATACCCTTTATTATGTGAAGGTTATTGATGCCTGTGGAGAATTCAGGGAGATTAGTAGTGATGATATCATCTTCGGTTATAGATCCTCATCGATTAAAGATGAGGAGATCATTGTAGAAGGAGCCTTCAGGCTTAAAGAGGGATCAAGGGGAATACTTATAGATACAATGAGGCAGTATCTTAAAAAGAGGAGACAGACACAACCTATAGGACTTCCTTCTGCAGGTTGCGTTTTTAAGAATCCACCAGAAGATTTTGCAGGAAGACTGATTGATGAGGCAGGCTGTAAGGGTATGCGTTCAGGTGGTATGGAGGTCAGTACAGTTCATGCAAATTTTATAGTTAACAGGGGAAAGGGCACTCAGAAAGACTTTCTTACACTTATGGAGATGGTGCAGGATCGGGTAATGAAGAGATTTAAGATATTTCTTGAACCAGAGGTAAAGATTATAAGGGCTTAGCAGGTGGAGAAATGGAGAGCTCGGAGATTAAAGGCTTAAAAATTTGTGTTCTCATGGGAGGGTTATCTTCAGAAAGACAGGTATCCTTGAGAAGTGGAAGGGCTATAGCTGATAGTCTTGAAAGACAGGGATTTCATGTCTTAAGGGTAGATCTCAGGCCTAAAGGATACAGATTGAAAGCAGAAGAAAGGGTTTTCCTGGGAAAGGCTAAGATTAAGAAAGTCCAACCGTTGAGGCTTTCAGAGCTTCTCAGAAAGGAGAGGATTGATTGTGTATTTCTTGCCCTTCATGGTGGCATTGGAGAGAACGGAGCTATCCAGGGACTTCTTGAGGTCCTCGGGATTCCCTATACAGGCTCTGGCATAATGGCATCAAGTCTTGCCATGGATAAATTAACTTCAAAGATATTATTTCAGTCTGCGGGTCTTCGGGTTCCTGATTTTATTGTTCTTGATAAGGAATATAAAGAAGAGGAGATAATCGAAAGGTTTGGCCTTCCCCTTGTTGTAAAGCCCGTTCATGAAGGGTCGAGCATTGGTGTGAGTATTGTCGAGAGGGCATCGGATCTCCCTCTTGCTATTGCTGAGGCCTCCAGATACGGGCAATGCCTTATTGAGAGATATATTAGCGGAAAAGAGATTCATGTTGGAGTCCTTGGTAGAAGGGCTATTGGTGCTGTTGAGGTAAGGCCTCATGAGAGATTCTATAGTTATAAGGCAAAATACACACCCGGTATGACAGAGTACGTTATACCTCCTGAGGTACCTCCCTCGCTCCTTGAGAAGGCCCTTGATGCGGGCCTGAAAGCCCACCAGGCATTGGGTTGCAGGGGTGCCTCAAGGATTGATCTTATTGTCAGAGATACAGGAGATATCTATGTCCTTGAGGTTAATACCATACCAGGGATGACAGAGACTTCCCTTCTTCCAAAGATTGCTAATTCAGCAGGTATAAGTTTTGATCAGCTTGTAATGGAGATATTAAGGGATGCAATCAAGAAGGATTAGGAGACTCAGGGATATTGAAAGAAAGAGGAAGAGTCCTCGTTCAATCCTGATCTTTGTTGCCTTTATCCTTATTTTACTCAGTATATATGGTATATACAGGTTACTTCGAGGTACCCTTATAATTGACAGGATCATTATAAGTGGTAATAAGGTTCTTTCAGTGGATGATGTAAAGTCCATAGGAGGCATCAGGGAAGGGAAGAGTCTTTTTGAGATCTCCTCATCACAGGTCTATCACAGGCTTCTTGGTTCTCCCTGGATAAAGGATGCTGTTGTAAGAAAAGGGCTTCCTGACAGGCTTATCATATGGCTTGAAGAGGCTTCTCCACAGGCATTTATCAAAAGGGATGGACGGTTTTATCTTATTGATGAATCAGGTATTATCCTTGAAGAGGTCAATAGCACCTCAACCTTTATACTTCCTGTCCTCGAGATTGATTATAGAGATACAGAAATGCTAAAAGAGGCCCTTTCTCTAATAAGGACATTGAAGGATATGAATATAATGCCAGGCAGTAGTAATATCTTTATCACAGGTACGAGGAAAGAGGACCTAACCCTTGTCCTGAAAAATCCAGCTTCAAAGGATCTCTTTATAAGGATCGGTTACGGAAGATATGATGAAAAACTTAAGAGGCTTCTGGATTTAGCACCATCTATAAGGGAGAAAGGGCTCAAGCCCTCTGTAATAGATTTAAGATTTAATGACAGGGTTATAGTGAAGGAGACTATAAATGGCTAAGGATATAGCCTGCATAGATATAGGAACCACCAAGATTTCAGTCATTACCTTAAGGATTACTGGTGAAGGTCCTGTGATTTCAGGGTTGGAAACGGTCCCATCAAAGGGTATAAGGAAAGGGCAGATAATTGATATGGAGAGTGTTTCAGATTCGATAGTAAGGGCCTTCTCAAACCTTTCGCATAACCTGATTGACTACATAATAGCAGGCATATCTGGCAATAGTATCAGTATCATGGAGAGTTACGGGGTTACAGGTGTAGGTGGTAGAAGGGTTGTTGAGAAGGATATAGAAAATGCCATTAGGTTTGCAAGCTCTGTTTATATACCCGTTGACCGAGAATTACTTCACATACTTCCTGTTGAATATTCTGTAGATGGTGAGCCGGGCATTAAAAATCCTCTTGGGATGAGAGGATACAGACTTGAAGCAAAGGTTCAGATTATAACAGCATCCTTGAGTCAGGTAGATAATCTCAGGGAGTGCTTTAAGAGGGCTGGCCTTAGAGTTGATGAGTTTATCTTCAGTCCCATTGCAATATCGAGGGTAGTACTGAAGGAAGATGAGATGGAAGAGGGTGTGATGCTTCTGGATATAGGTGGAGGTACTACAGATATAGCAATATTTAAGGATAAAAAAATTAGTTACTTTACCACATTACCTGTGGGAGGGAATCACATAACAAATGACCTTGCCATAGGACTTAAGGTCAATCTTCAAGAGGCAGAGAGGATAAAGACCAAATATGGTTCAGCACTCCTCAGAGATTTAGAGGAATATATTGAGATAGATCTTTCAAGAAGTAAGAGATATGTCTCTACAAGGAATATTGACGAGATTATTTATCCAAGATGTGAGGAGATTGTTTCATTAATAAAAAAGGAATTATCTAAGGTTCCCGAAGCCGATAGGGCCATCAATGGTGCAGTTCTTACAGGTGGTTCAGCCCTTCTTGATGGAATGGATCGCCTTTTTGAATCTATTATGGGCATGCCTGTACGGATTGGTTATCCAGCTGTTGCCGCAGTTACAAATAAAAAACTTGAATCACCTTCCTTAAGTGTAGTGGCAGGACTTTATGCCATGGCAGCAGAAAGATTTGTTAAGTCCAGTAAAGCCCCATCTCTAAAAGGAGCTATTATTGAAAAGATAAAGGCAATCATTTCACATAAAATGAAATTTATAGATTTTTTTCCTGATTACCTGAAATACGGAGTATAAAGTCTTTAAAGGAGGTATCCCATGTTTGAACTTGAAGAGCTAACTGAAATGAGGGCAAGAATAAAGGTTATAGGAGTGGGAGGTGGAGGGGGAAATGCTATCAATAGTATGATTTCATCAGGTATAACAGGTGTGGATTTTGTGGCTATTAATACAGATACCCAGGCCCTTTCCCTATCCCTTGCACCATTAAAGATGCAGATTGGAGCAAGGGTTACAAAGGGATTAGGAGCAGGATCCAATCCGGAATTGGGGAGGGCTGCAGCTATGGAGGATTCTTCAAGAATAGAGGAGATTCTAAAGGGTTCTGATATGGTTTTCATAACTGCTGGTATGGGTGGAGGAACGGGTACTGGGGGAGCCCCTGTTATTGCTGCTATTGCAAGAGAGCTCGGAATATTGACAGTGGCGGTTGTAACAAAGCCTTTTTATTATGAAGGAAAGAAGAGGATAGAGAATGCATTGAAGGGAATTGAAGAATTGAAAAAGAATGTGGACTCTATCATATTGATACCCAATGACAGGATAAAGATGGTTGCTGAAAGAGGCATGTCACTCACAAAGGCCTTTGAGCTCGTAAATGATGTCCTGAGACAGGCTGTTCAGGGTATAACTGATTTAATACTGAAGCCCGGGCTTATAAACCTTGATTTTGCTGATGTGAAGACTATACTGAGCGGCTCAGGAAGGGCTGTTATGGGTATTGGTGTTGCCTCCGGGAAAAACTCAGGGATTGAGGCAGCAAGGAGGGCTGTTACAAATCCCCTTCTTGAGGATGCAGATATCAAGGGTGCAAGGCGGGTATTGCTGAACATAACAGGTGGTCCTGATCTGGACATCGATACAGTTAATGAGGTATGTTCTTTTATCTATGATGCTGTGCATGATGATGTCCATCTCATATTTGGTGCTGTGATTGATGAGAACTTGAATAACACAGTAAAGGTTACGATAGTGGCTACTGATTATTCTGGTGAAGGAGATAAACAATTCGATAAGGTCAAAGAGATATCGATGATTAAAAATGAGGAATCAGGTCTAAAAAGATCTGTCAAAGAGGAATCCAGGATATTAGGGGCTAAGAGGGTCCTTTCAAAATCCCTTGATAATTTTGACCTTCCACAGGAACTTTTTCGATATGATGACCCGATAGACCTTCCCACCTTTATAAGAAATGTTGAAGATATAGAAGATTCAGATTCAGGAGATAAGAAATCAGGCTAAGTGGACATTGTTGTCATATTTAAATGAAATAGCGAGATACGCGCTATCAAAAAAAATTGCTGTGATTTATTTCAAAGGGAATAAGGGCTCAAAGAGACCTGTTTAGAATGGCCATGAGGCCTTACAATCCGTTTAAAAATCTCGTTTAAACTTCTTTTAAAGAGTGAGTATTGACAAAATAAGAACTTTACTATTATTTTTCATGCATGAAATTTAAACCTATTCTGACAATCTCATATGTCATTAGCCTCTGCCTTATACTTTTATTACCTTTTTGTTTATACACAGATATTGCTTATGGTTTTAGTGATACACTCCAGAAAATAAAGGAGAGGGGTTACCTCCTCTGGGGTTCTGATCAAGAGGGCGGAGCTCCCTATGTCTTCCCTGATCCAGAAGACCCCTCAAGACTTATAGGCTTTGAGGTAGATATTGCTGAGGCAATAGCAAGGAGGCTTGGTGTCAGGCAGAGGATGGTTCAGAACTCCTGGGAGAGTCTCATACCTGGCCTTGAAAGAGGAGACTATGACATTGCCATGAATGGCATAGAGATAACACCTGACAGGCAGAAGAGGGTTCTATTTTCTATACCCTATTATGTCTATACTGAACAGCTTGTAGTAAGAAGAGATGAGACAGGAATAAATTCCTTGGATGACCTGAAAGGCAAAAAGGTTGGAACCCTCTCTGGTGCTGTAGCCCACAGGATTCTTGAGCAAGTAGAGGGAGTAAAGATAGTTGTCTATTCAGGCGTTGTTGAGCCCTATGAAGACCTTGCCCTTGGAAGACTTGATGCTGTATTCCTTGACCTTCCTATCGCTGCCTATTATGCAAAGCCCGACAGAAGGCTTAGATATGCTGGTGATCCTGTTGGTGAGGGATTTTATGGTATTGCCATAAGAAGAGATGATAAGGAGCTTAAGGAGGCTATAGATGATGCCCTGAGGGATATGCTCCTTAGCGGTGAGCTTAAAAGAATCTATGAGAAATGGGATATGTGGAATGATACTCAGAGAAAGCTTTATCTAATGGCGAAAAAGACTGATACATTATCAAGAAGTGGTGAAGTAACAGTAGAAGAGGCGAGAGAAACACCTATCTTTAAATTTTTCCCGACCCTCTTAAAGGGTGCTGGTCTTACTGTCCTGATATCTGTCATCTCCATGGCCGTTGCTATAGTCCTTGGCCTTATTCTTGTGCTCATGAGGCTTTATGGAGGGGTACCCATAAGTACCATTGCACAGGCTTATATTGAGATATACAGGGGCACCCCTCTTCTTATCCAGCTATATATTCTTTATTATGGGCTTCCAAATATAGGGATATCCCTCAATCCATTAAGTGCAGCAATCATCGGGCTTGGGATGAACTATGCTGCCTATGAGGCTGAGCTCTACAGGGGTGGAATAAATTCTGTATCAAAGGGTCAGATGGAGGCAGCCCTGAGCCTTGGAATGACTCAGGGTTTGGCCCTCAGGAGGATAATCCTTCCTCAGGCCTTCAGGGTTGCACTGCCCGGGATCACGAATGACTTTATTGCCCTCTTTAAGGACTCTTCTCTTGTATCAGTTATTGCCATGGTGGAGCTCACAAAGACATATACGATCCTTGCAACAAACACCTTGAGATTCTTTGAACTCGGCCTGATAGTTGCTCTTCTTTATTTTGGAATGAGTTATCCTCTTTCTATAATTGCAAGAAGACTTGAGGAGAGGCTAAAGGGAAGGAGATGGAAATTATAATAATAAGGGATCTGTACAAGTATTATGGTGAAACGGCTGTCCTTAAGGGAATAAACCTATCAGTGAATAGAGGTGAGGCCCTTGCTATCATAGGGCCCTCTGGAAGCGGAAAAAGCACGCTCCTTAGATGCATAAATGGCCTTGAGGTCTTTCAAAAGGGAGAGATTATGATAAACTCCACGGTTACCTCGACACCGATTGCCCTTCATTCAGTAAATAAAAAAAGACCCTCAAGGGAAGACAGGGAGACGATACGGAGGGTGAGGCTTTTAGTAGGGATGGTCTTTCAGCAATTCAATCTCTTTCCCCACATGACTGTTATAGAAAATATAATTGAGGCACCTGTAAGGGTCCTTGGTCAGAAAAGGGAAGAGGCTATGGAGGGTGCTATTACCCTTTTAAGAAGGGTAGGTCTTGAGGATAAATTGAACAGGTATCCTGATGAGCTTTCAGGGGGAGAACAGCAGAGGGTTGCTATTGTGCGTGCCCTTGCTATGAGGCCAGAGGTGATGCTTTTTGATGAGCCCACATCAAGCCTTGACCCTGAGATGGTCGGAGAGGTTCTATCAGTTATTAAGGACCTCATATATGAAGGTCTTACAACTATAATCTCGACCCATGAGATGGAGTTTGCGAGGGATGTGGCAGACAGGGTTGCTGTACTTTATGGAGGAGAGATAATAGAAGAGGGTATCCCTGAAAAGATCTTTGAAGCCCCTGAGAATGAAAAGACGAGAAGTTTCCTTTCAAGGATATTGCGGAAGAGATGAAGATAGCTGTTGTCTAAAATAAATTGAAATAGTATTTTAAAAGGGGCATAAGGCTCAAAAACACAAAAGAAGCGACAGGATTATTTTATTAAGGTATAATGAGGCTCTCAACTCATTTGAGAGGTTTATTAAGGTCATGAGAGGTTATTTAACAAGTTGCATTAAGGAGTCGCCTTTTGTGTTTTTTCGCCCATGCCCTTTTAAAATGTAGATGAAGATATTCTTTTCAGGCATAGGTGGAAGTGGTGTTTCAGCCCTTGCTGGTTTTATGGCTGAAAGAGGCCATGAAGTCTGGGGTTCTGACAGGGCCTTTGATAATGATCCATATCACCCTGTGTTAAGGCTTTTAAAAAATAAGAATATAAGGATTGTACCTCAGGATGGAAGGGCTATAGATAAATCCTGTGATCTTCTTGTATTCAGTACTGCCGTGGAGGAGACGAATATAGAATACAAAAAGGCATGGGATTTGAATTTAAAGATTAAGACGAGGCCTCAATTCCTCATAGATCTGTCAGGAGAGTTCAGAACCTTTGCTGTGGCTGGCACAAGTGGGAAATCAACTACATCAGGGATGCTCGCCTTTTTAATGGACTCCCTCGGTATGAGTCCGAATTTCATAGGAGGTGGAAGGGTAAAGGGATTCAAGGAAAGGAATGGGCTTGGCAATTATCTGTCGGGTAAAAATGAGATTCTTATTATAGAGGCCTGTGAGTCCGATGGAATGATTGTTAATTACAGGCCAGAAGGACTGATTATCCTCAATCTCCAGCTTGATCACCATCCTGTTGATGTAACAAGAGGGATGTTTCAGAAGATTGCAGATAATACGAGCGGAAAAGTCATTATTAACGGAGATGACAGAAATTTGAGGGGCTTAAGGTTAAAAGATCCTGTTATCTTTTCCATAGAAGAATTTTCTCCTTACAGAGCAGAGGATGTGAAGCTCCATCCCTTGAACACAGAATTTGTCCTGAAAGGCGTAAGGTTTAAACTTTCCATCCCAGGGATTCACAATCTCTATAATGCCCTTGCTGCCATAGCCCTGCTTTCAGAACTTGGCATATCAATGAAAGATATAAGTCAGGTCTTGCCAGATTTTAACGGTATAGAGAGGCGATTTGATATCCTCCTTAATACAGGAAAAAAGCTCGTGATTGATGACTATGCCCATAACCCTCATAAGATTGAGTCTCTTATCAGGACTGTAAAGGCCTTCAGGAGCTCTGTATGCTTTATCTTCCAGCCCCATGGATTCGGCCCAACAAGGCTTATGAAGGATGGATATATCAAGGTCTTTTATGAAAACCTTTCCCAAAAGGACCATCTTATTCTCCTTCCCATTTTTTATTCTGGTGGGACAGTCCAGAGGGATATATCGAGCCATGACCTTGCAGAAGAGCTCATGGCAAGGGGAAGGTCTGTTGAGGTTATCGAGAATAAGGAAGAGATTATGAATAGACTTGATAACTGGGATACCTTTGTAGTCTTTGGGGCAAGGGATGAAGGGCTTTCTGAGCTTGCCAGAAGGATTGCTGATGAGTTGAAGGCTCAGGGTCTTGTATAACGATAGGTAAGGAAGTGTAGCAGGACCTCCACCCTTTCGGCAAGAGCCTGAGGTGATGGTGAGACACCTTTATTTATATAATGGGCTGGTTCAAGGATATCCATCTGTTTTCTGAGGGCTTCATCTGCCTTTATAGCAGAGAAGAATACAACAGGAACCCTCTTTATATTACTTTTGTCTTCAAGCACCCTCATTGTCCTGACGGCCGTGAGGCCATCCATTTCAGGCATATTTAGGTCAATTATGGCAAAATTTATCTTTGCCCTTTCATTCATAATTCTTGCATATTCAGCCACAAGTTCTATGCCATTAGAAACAGCAATTACATTATCTGAAAGGGATTTTTTAATTATAAGTTCTTTAAGGAGTGTCCTTAAGAATTCTGAATCCTCTGCCACAATGGCATAGGTAACAGCTTTTGTCTTTTCTTCCTTCTGAAGATCTTTATCTCTTTCTGGCCTTTCGGGGATTTTGAGCTTTATGGAATCCTTATCTTCAAAAGAGATTTTTACTTTTTTATTCTTGATATCTGCAGAATCAGTAATTGAGCCCTCAGCTTCAGTTTTTGCGTCTTTCGTTTCTCCTTGAAGAGAGGTCTCCTTTGATTGAAGGAGACTTCCATGCCAAATACTGTTTATTTCTTCCTTTGCTGGTTCGACCTTTTTTTCTTCTGCTTCACCAGTTTCCTTTTCAGGACTTGAAACATCTTTCTTTTCTCCAGCCTCTTTTTGTATCTTCTCTTTTTTGATGTCGGGCTCTTCTGTCTTTTCTTCTTGTTTTTGTGTAGCCTTAAGATTATCCTCTTCTTCCCATAGTTTTAAAACTTCAAGGGTAAAACCACAGAATGAACAGGCATATTCCTTTTTCTGGTCCCTCTCAACTACATAATAGGGAACCTCTTCACCACAGCATATACAGTATTTCTTATCCCCCATCCACTTAAAGGATACAACTATTGAAGAGATTTTTCAAGTCTTATATCTCAAACTCCTCTCCTCTTTCAGGTATTCTTACATTGAAGCCAAATCTTTCTACAATTTCATCCCTTAAGGAATTAATCGCCTTTTCTTCGCCGTGGACGAGGAACATCTCTGGTGTGTTTGCAAAGCCCTTGAGCCATTCAAGGAGCCCCTGTCTGTCTGCATGGGCTGAAAATCCATTTATCGTGTATATGGATGCCTTTACCGCAATCTCCTCTCCGAGGATATTTACGAACTTTTCTCCATCAACAATCTTCCTTCCAAGAGTTCCCTTTGCCTGAAATCCTACGAATATTACACTGCATCCTGGTCGCCAGAGATTGTGTTTAAGATGATGCCTTATCCTTCCTCCCTCGCACATCCCGCTTCCTGCTATAACGATTATTCCTGACCTGATCTTATTCAGGGCCATTGAGTCCTCTGTCCTTCTTACAAAATGGAGGACCATGGAGTCACCAATCCTTTTTGCTGTGAAGAGTTTCATTGCCTCTTCATCAAAGCACTCTGGCCTCACGAAGGAAACATGACCCTGTTACCTCTTTTGTTGCTCCAAGGAACCTTATCTTCAAACAGTCACTCCATCAATCCTTCTGAGGCCTGCCCTCAGGGTAGCCTTTATGGCATCATCGTATTCCTTCTGAGATATCCGCCTTGAAAGCTCTGGATGCTCAAAGGCCTTATAACAGGGTCTGTACTGGTCCATTATGTTGATATAGGTATCCTTTGATATCTCCTCAGCAATGAATCTTACAACCTCTTCAGTGCCAGCAATGTTGTTAGGAAGGACGAGGTGCCTCACGAGAAGACCCTTCACGGCAATACCCCGCTTATCAATAATAAGGTCTCCAACCTGTCTGTGCATCTCCTTTACAGCTATCTTTACTACCTCAGGGTAGTCAGGAGCAAAGGAGTATCTCTTTGCATACTCCTCTGACATGTATTTTATATCGGGCATATATATGTCTATAATTCCTTCAAGGAGTCTCAGGGTCTCAAGGGACTCATAACCCCCACAGTTATAGACTATGGGTATCTCGAGCCCCTTTTCCTTTGCAAGAAATATTGCCTCTACTATCATGGGTGTCTGGTGTGTTGGTGTGACAAGATTTATGTTGTGGCATCCCTGAGATTGGAGCATGAGCATAATGCTTGAGAGTCTTTCTACTGTCGTCTCCTCACCCTCACCAAGATGGCTTATTGTCCAGTTCTGACAATAGAGGCAGCCAAGATTGCAGTATGTAAAGAATATTGTTCCAGAGCCATATCGGCCCACTAAGGGCCTTTCTTCTCCAAAATGGGGCCCCCAGCTTGAAACAACGGGTTTTGCACCTGTCCTGCAAAAACCAGTCTCACCCTCGAGCCTGTTTACACCGCACCTCCTTGGACAGAGCCTGCACTCTCTCATTAACTCATATAGGGCATCTATTACCTTTTCTTTAACTAATGCCTTCATTCCATCTTTTTGAGCTCAATAGGAACGAGGACTATCTCTATCCTCCTGTTCCGTGCCCTTCCTTCTTCTGTGTCATTGGGACTTACAGGTCTGTATTCTCCATAGCCCGTTGCACTCAGAAGTGTTGGGTCTATGCCCTTCTCCTGAAGATACCTCACCACATTTGTTGCCCTTGCTGTTGAGAGTTCCCAGTTTGTCGGGAATTTGTGGGCAAGCCTCGGACTGATGGGCACATTATCAGTATGACCTTCAATATTTATCTGCCTGTCCTTTACATTTTTCAGTATCTCAACAACCCTGTCAAGGACCTTCTTTCCTTCTTTCTTTATCTCTGCACTGCCTGAATCAAAGAGAATTTTCTCCACCATGGTGAGGGTGAGCTTGTCCCTCAGTTGCGTAACTTCAATCTCACCTTTTTTAATCTCCTCCTGAAGTTCTGAGACGAGTTTATTATAGGTTCCCTTCAGCTCCTCAATAGCCCTTTCTTTTTCCTCAATAGCCTTTGCCTTCTCTTCTGATAGCCTTGCTATCTCTTGAACAGCCTTTGCCTTCTCCTCTGATAGCCTTGCTATCTCTGCTTCAAGCTCCTTTATCCTCTGCTCCCTTTCTGATACCTTTGCCCTCAGGTCTGTTATTGCCTTTGAAAGCTCATCCTTTTTTGCCTCAAGGAGGTATCTGAGGTTGGTATTGTCCTCTTGAAGGGTATCCCTCTCTTTCTTAAGGTTATCAATATCCTTTTTTAGTTTCTGGAGCTCTGCCTCAAGGCCTGCCTTTTCAGATTCCTTAGCCTTAAGGGCCTCTTCAAGTTGAGAGATATTTCCTTTAAGGCCCTCAATCTCAGCAAGCCTTGCCTTATACTCTTTTGATGAGACACATCCACCTAAAAGTAGGATAAGAAAAAATATAACTATTCTTTTCATAAACACCTCCAAATTTATAGGCTTAAGGCCTTTGAACCTTTGAACAATGTTGAACAACAATAAAGTTTCTCAAAGAAACTTAAGCCCATTTTTTAAATTATACCAGATAATCCTTTCCATCACCAGTTCCATATCAAATCTCCTTGAGTATGTTAAAATCAAATATATGTTCTTCCGGGTCCTTATAAATTTTCTCCTGAATGAGAAAAAGGCCATATCCATTATCTTCTTTTCCACTTTAGCAGGAACTGCTATTATTGCAACCATGCTATCCCTTTCATTAGAAATAGAAAGCAAGATACAGAAAGAGTTGAGGGCCTTTGGTGCAAACATAGTTGTCGAACCAAAGGTATCAGGCATTATAAGCCTTGCCGGGCAGCCGAGGTATCTTAACGAGCTCGATATTCCTAAGATAAAGACCATATTCTGGAGGCATAATATAGTGGGCATAGCACCTTTCCTTGAGGCTCCCCTTGAGGTGAATGTAAAAGGTCAGGGAATAAAACTCACAGCTCTCGGAACATGGTTTGAAAAGGAACTTCCTCTTCCTGATGGCTCCTTCAGGGCTGGCATATTCAGTGTTGCCTCCTGGTGGTACGTGGATGGCAGGATTCCTAAAAAGAGGGAGTGCCTCATTGGTTCATCTCTGGCAAGAAGGCTTGGTCTGAAATTAGAAGATAAGCTCCTTATAGGAAATGAGGAATTCACCATAACAGGCGTGTTAAGCACAGGCTCAAGGGAAGATGATATGGTGGTTATGGATATTGAGGAGCTTCAGAGGATAAAGAATCTTCCTCAAAGGATCTCTTCTATCTGGATAAGTGCCCTCACAACTCCTATGGACGCCTTTGCCTACAAAGACCCTTCTACCATGACACCTCAGGAATATGAGAAGTGGTACTGCACAGGTTATGTAACTTCAATTGCAAAACAGATAGAGGAGGTTGTTAGGGATTCATCAGCTAGACCTGTATGGAGAGTGGCAGAGGCAGAGGGAAATATCCTTAAGAGAGTGAGGCTTGCTATATATCTTTTGAGTGTAGTAACACTGATTGCCTCCTCTCTTGGTGTTGCTTCAACCCTTATGACCTCTTTCTTAAAAAGGACGAGGGAGATAGGTCTTATGAAGGCAATGGGTGGTGGAAGGCTTAAGATAAGCCTCTTACTCCTTTCAGGCATTGCTGTTGTTACAACGGTCTCTTCTATTGGCGGATTCTTTCTTTCCTTTTTCCTTTCAGATTTTATAGGTCAAAGGGTCTTTGGCTCAAGCCTTGAAAACAGGGCCCTCCTTTTACCTCTGTCCATCCTGAGTGGTTTTTTAATGAATATGGCTGGTGCTATGATACCTCTAAGGAATGTCCTCTCTGTAAGACCAGCAATTGTCCTTAAGGGTGCGGAGTGAGAAAGAGGCCTATATTATACTTCACAAAAAGGTCAATACTTGAAAGACCCCAGAGGATTTTCCTCATGGTGATTGCTGTTTCAATGGCAGTATCTCTTCTTGTTTCAATGATAACAGTGGCAACAGGTATGAGGAAGAGGCTTGCTGATGAGTTAAAGGTCTATGGTGCAAATGCCATTGTGAGCGCTATTCACAATCCCCTGGAGTAAAAAGAGATTTGCTGTTATGAATGTGAGGCCTGGGATTAAGGAAAGGTTTCTTGATATAGAGCAGGATGCCCCTTCTGCCATATTTACAAGGGAGCCCTTGCTTTT
>Ga0197143_1000209_pt1 | contig 69899 bp, 59 predicted proteins | sample GBS70_MetaG_FD_148603 | JGI IMG/M metagenome (GOLD analysis project Ga0197143, IMG submission 148603) | Sediment microbial communities from Great Boiling Springs, Gerlach, Nevada, United States - GBS 70_MetaG | ecosystem: Environmental > Aquatic > Thermal springs > Hot (42-90C) > Sediment...
CCATACCTCAACCTGTGTTTGAACAAAAAGCTCAAGTTCCTTTTTATTTTCTACTTCAATAATTTTTAAATTGCTCATAAGGGTTATATTCTATTATAATCTTTAAGGAGGTAAACATGAAACAAAAAATATTTTTTGAAGGGAAATGGCAGGATGGTGAAAGATATTTTCAAGTTAATAAAAAAGGAACCAATGAAATAATATGGGAATTCCCAGAGGTAACAGAAGTGCAGATTGAAAGGGCAATTTTATATCTTGAAAAAAACAGAAAAAAGATAAAAAACCTTTTTGCCTTTGAAAGATACAGAATACTTCTAAAAGCAAAAGAGATACTTGAAAAAAGGTTTGAAGAAGTTGCAAAAGTAATTTCCCTCGAATCAGGCAAAACAATAAAAGAAGCAAGGCTTGAAACAAAGAGAGCGATTGAAACACTCACCTTTTCAGCAGAAGAGGCAAAAAGGATTTATGGCGAGTTTGTCCAAATGGATGCCTCTGAATTCGGTAAAGGAAGAATAGGATTCACTATAATGGAACCAGACCCTATAGTATTAGCAATAACTCCTTTTAATTTTCCTTTAAACCTTGCCTTACATAAGATAGCCCCAGCAATTGCAGCAGGTTGTAGTATTGTATTTAAGCCTTCAAGTTATACACCGATGACAGGGAAAATTCTAACAGAGATAATTCTTGAAGCAGGTTTTCCTCCCGAAGGTATAGCATTTATTACAGGAGGTGGAAAAACCGTGGGAGAACGCTTGTGCAGGGATGAAAGAATAAGACATATAAGTTTTACAGGTTCCAAAGAGGTTGGAGAAAGAATCTCAAATATTGCTGGAATGAAAAAGAAAACATTTGAACTGGGCTCAAATTCAGCTTTGTGTGTGTTTTCGGATTTTGATTATAAAAAAATTCTTAAAAGAATAATAACAGGTGCTTATGCTCTTGCAGGTCAGGTATGTATTTCTATTCAAAGGATATATGTAGAAAAAAGCATTAAAGAAGAATTTATAGAAGATTATTTGAAGGTGCTCAAAGATTTAAAAGTTGGAGATCAGTTAGATGAAAATGTGGATATGGGTCCCATGATTTCCGAGGAAGCAGCAAAAATAAAAGAGGAATGGGTTAAAAGAGCAATAGAAAGGGGAGCAAAGGTCTTACCTGAACTTAAAAGAGAAGGCGCCTTTTTCTATCCTATTCTAATTGTTGATGCTCCTGAAGATTCAGAAGTGTGTGCAAAGGAGGCATTTGCTCCACTTGCTGTGTGTAACGAATTTGAAACAGTGGAGGAACTGATTGAAAAGGTAAATAATTCTGAGTATGGTTTACAGTGCGGGGTGCTTACAAATGACCTTAAAAGAGCAATAAGGCTTGCAAAAGAAATAGAAGTAGGAGGAGTTATTATAAATGACATACCCTCCTTCAGAGTTGACCACATGCCTTATGGAGGTGTTAAAGGCTCCGGAATAGGAAGAGAAGGACCAAAATATGCAATAAGGGATTTTGTCGAAGAAAAGTTAGTAGTGATTAATCTGGAATAATTTTGAAATTTTATTTAATGCCTAAAACTTTTTCAACTTAGCATAAAAACTGTGCATTTTTCCTTATAATTTAGTGGAATAGATTTTGCCCTTTCTATCCATAGGAGGTGATAAAATGAAGGATTTAAAATCAATCCTTTTTCTCCTTATAACAGGATGTTCCGTCTCCCTTTATAAGGGAGATATACCTCTCTTAAAAGATAATATTGAAAACATAAAAGCTCCATACCCTGATCACCCTATGATAGGTCTTTCCTTTGATGCTATTTCAAGAGATAAGAATGCAGTCATATTTGCTTCTTTTCAGGGTGGATACACATGGGAAGGAGGTGCTGAACCTTATGCTCCTCCTGACATCTATGTTGCTGTGGAAACAAAGTTTACATATATTCAGGGTTCTCTTAATTTTGGAGTTCTTCCTTTTTATAGTATAAGACCATATATTTACCCCTATGTGGGTATAGGGCTTGGAATTTTCAGTTCAGAAGCATACGGCGCGTATAAAACAGATATTACATCCGTTATCTATCCATATACAAGGGGTGGTATACAGATTTCCTTTCCCTTTTCAAAAGAAATTTTGAAAGGCAAAAAGAGCGAATTTGCTCCTTCTCTGAATTTAAGTACAGGTTATCAATTTTCTTTTGAAAGATGGTTACAGGGTTTTTATCTTACCATAGGTTATTCAGCTTTTTTTCCACCTGAGGGGATATGGGGAATTTTGCTGGGTGGAACCCTTATAATCCTGGGAGGTCAAAAATGAAGAAAATAGTTTGTTTTTTACCCATCATTTTCATTTCCTGTATTTCAATTTATCTTGAAACAAGTTCACAGATTCTTGATTTAAAAGGTATCAATGAAGAGATCCGTCTTCTAAACCTTTCTGAAATTGAAGAAACTTCCTTTGGATATGGTTTTGGAGCCGGATTTTATGAGCCTAATAAGGCACTTTTAAGATTGAGATTTACTCAGCAGAAATTTTTATCTCCTGATAGAGTTAACAGATTTTATTTTCAAACAGGTGTAATTGAGGGTGGGGCAAATCTTTTAAAATCAAAGATTTTCGGAATTTATCCGATTGTAGGAATAGGTGGGACTTTTCAGGAACTTCTTATTAAAGGAAAGAGTTACAGAAATTATGTTTATCCTCTTATAGAAGGTGGTGTTGAGTTCAATTTAAATTTAACAAGGGAAAAACCGGGTATTTTTACCTTGTATTTAAGAATGGAAGGTATATATAAATCAGGGTATTTCCTTGACACACCTGATTATTCTGACTTCATAATTTCAAACCCTTCTAAAGGTATTACATTTTCCTTTGGTCTTTCAATGGGTTATAGTGCTGAGAATTGAAGGAATTTCTTAATAAATTAATTTTTTCTAAGGGTCTTTTCGGAGGAACGATATGGAGTGCAATAGGACTTTTATTAAATTCAATCTTTTATTTTCTTTTTCTTTCTTTTTCAGGGAAAGCTCTCGGGGCTGATGGTGTTGGGATTCTTGGAGTTTTTTATTCTTTCTATATGCTGATTTCTTTTTTTTTAGGTTCAGGATTTAGAGATTATATAGTTAGAAGAATTTCAGAATTAAAGGCAAAAAATGAATATAAAAAGGTAAAAGATTTAATAGATGAAACACTTACATACCTTTTTTTCCTTTTTGTAATATCCCTTCTTTTATTTCTAACATTAAAAGGTTTCCTTCTTAAAAGAGTTTTTAACCAGAGTTTTTTTCTTTTTATAAGTTCCTTTCTCTGTCTTTTCTTTTTTACTACAACAATCGTAGGAAGGGGTTTTCTTATAGGCAAAAAAATTTTCTCTGTTTTCAGTTTCCTTATATTTTTAAGAGGACTTTTCTTTCTTTTTTTTGGTATCTTTCTTTATGTAAAAAGATTGCAGAAAATTGAATATTTTATATACCCTCACATTTTTGCAGAATTTTCAAATTTTTTGTTTTTTGTGCTCTATTTTGCTTATCTTAAAAGAAGTTTTATTTTTAAAATTAATTTTGAATTTTTAAAACATGGCATTTTTTCAATGTCTTTTTCAAATACAATCTTCCAAAGTTTTTTTAATTATCCCATATTGCTCTTAAAATTTAAAAATGTTCCTGAAAGTTTAATAGGAAATTTTACAGCAGAAATTTCATTGTTCCAGGCACTTAGAATTTTCTTTGCCTCCTACTTTATTCCTGTCTATCCCCATATTTCAAGCTCCTATTATGAAGGAAAAAAGAAAAAATTCAAAAGGACAATCTATATTTCCTTTATCCTTATCCTTGTTTTAATTTCAATTTTTACTCTTTTTGTTCTTTTGTTGGGTAAAGAATTTTTATATTTATTCTTTCCCAAAAAGAATTTTGTTTTTTATGAAAAAGAATTTCTTCTTTTATCCTTTGCCCTTGCCCTTCACCTGATTTCAAGACTTTATTCAAGAATTTTCTTTGCTATCCAGGAAGAGAAGATAGTTTTTAAAACTATCCTTTTCTGGCTTTTAATTTTTACAATCCCTTATGTTATAGTAAGATCGAAAGATGAAATATTTCTAATGCTTTTTTTACTGAATTTTTCAACTGTTATCATATCTTTAATTTTTGCCTTATTTTTTATTAAAATTTTTAACTCAAAGGGTTCAATTCCTGGAACCAAAATTAAAGAGAAAAAAAATGAAGATATTTGCTGATACTTCAAATCTTGAAGAACTTAAAAAGCTGAAATCCTTAGGAATAATTGACGGAGCCACCACAAATCCCACTTTACTTTCAAAAGAAATTAAAAGATTACATCCTGATTTTAAAGCAAAAGATAAAAAAGAGCTTTTTGAAAAAGGGAAAGAGATCTTAAAGGAAATCTGTGAAATAGTTGATGGTCCTGTTTCTGCGGAGGTTATATCGAAAGATGCTGAAGGAATGGTGAAAGAAGGAAAAGAGCTTGCAAAATTACATAAACACATAGTAATTAAAATTCCCTTTGGGGAGGAGGGTTTGAAGGCAACAAAAAAGCTTTCAGCAGAAGGTATAAATGTTAATATGACACTTATCTTCTCTCCTTCTCAGGGACTTCTTTCAGCAAAGGCAGGTGCAAGGTATATCTCTCCATTCATAGGAAGACTTGATGATATTTCAAATGATGGCATGGAGATTATAAGAGTTTTGACAGAGATTTTTTCAATTTATGATTTTGATGCAGAACTTCTTGTTGCAAGTGTGAGACATCCCATGCATGTGGTTGAAGCAGCACTTTTAGGTGCCGATATCGCTACAGTTCCTCCTGATGTCCTTGAAAAAATGTTAAAACATCCCTTAACCGATATCGGATTAAAGAGATTTCTTTCAGACTGGGAATCCCTTATTGAGAAATGATTTTTTTCTTTGCTTTGATCTTACTATATGAGAAAAGTATAGAGATAGAGGGCGCAAATAAAGTAGTAAATGTAGTAAAAAAAGCTGAAAATTCTGTTGTATCAATAACATGTTTTCAGACAAGGTATCTCTCCCTTGCTCCTCGCTCAATTTTAAATGACCCTTTTTTTAGAGAATTTTTTGAATTTTTTGAATTCCCTGAATATAAGGAAAAAATCTCATCTCAGGGCTCTGGGTTTATAATTTCAGAAGACGGATTTATTTTAACAAATGAGCATGTGATTCATAATTCTGACAGTATAGTTATAACACTTCCTGATGGAAGAAGGTTTGCGGCTCAAGTTGTAGGGACCGATTATGCATTTGATATCGCCCTTTTAAAAATAAGTGAGAAAAATTTACCTTATTTAAAATTTGCTGATTCCGATGAACTTGAAAGGGGAAGATGGGTAATTGCAATGGGTAATCCTTTTGGATATTTATGGGAAGATACACAGCCTACCGTTACTGTGGGTGTTATAAGTGCTCTAAACAGAACCTTCAAGGGAGAAGAGAATAGAATATACAGGGGTATGATACAGACAGATGCAGCAATAAATCCAGGGAATTCAGGAGGACCTCTTTTAAATACAGAGGGAGAGGTTATAGGAATGAACACCTTTATTGTTTCAAAGTCAGGTGGATTTGAAGGTATAGGGTTTGCTATTCCGTCAAATGTAATTAAAGAGGTTTTACCCTATCTTGAAAAATTATCCTATTACCCTCGTGGTTTCTTAGGAATTAAGGTAAAACCCGCTGAAAAAGGAGCCAGAGTAGAGGCTGTTTTAAGTGAGAGCCCTGCTGATAAAGCAGGTATAGAACCTGGTGATATAATTTTAAAAATAGGTAAAAAGGTTATTAAGAATTTTTCAGATTATAAAAGATATGTTGACCTTTTGAGAAATAATCAGAGGATAATAGTTCTTATTGAAAGACAAGGAAAAAATGATGTATTAAACATAGAGACAGTTTCAAGGTACGATGGAATTTTAAAGATGATAGGGATGAAACTTGAAGAAGACAGAAATGGAGTTTATATAAGTAAAATAAAAAGAGGAAGTTATGCAGATAGAGTTGGTTTAAAGGAAGGTGATTATATTATTGCAATTGAGGGTCAGAAGGTGAAAAACATCGAAAATATAAAAAAAATTCTTTCAGAATATGTAAAAAGAGAAAAAAGGTGGAAAATTTTAAGGAAAAGATATGCTTATGAATTTACTTTTGAGGAAATGGATTAGCATTTCCCTCGGTTTTATATTACTTTTTGTAATATTATTTACATCCCTTTATATTTATCTTTCAAAGGATTTACCCTCTCTTGAAATGATATATTTTTATAAACCAGCAAGAACTACCTATGTTTTGGATAGAAATGGAGAGGTGGTGTATGAGTTTTTTACAGAAAAAAGAGAACCCGTAGTTCTTGATTCAATATCACCCAAGTTGCAAAAAGCCTTTATTACACTTGAGGATAAAAGGTTTTACAAACATTTTGGTATTGATATCTTAAGATTTATAAAAGCAGCCTTTATTAATTTGAAGAAAGGGAAATTTACTCAAGGGGCATCCACAATAACACAGCAACTTGCAAGGAATATGTTTTTAACCTTTGAAAAAACAATTGAAAGAAAGTTAAAGGAAATAATTCTTGCCTTTAGAATAGAAAAAGCCTTTAAAAAAGATGAAATCCTTGAAAGATATTTAAATCTTATATATTTTGGTGAAGGAGTTTATGGAGTAAAGGCAGCATGTAAATATTTTTTTAATAAATCCCCAAAAGATGTTACATGGGCTGAAGCAGCACTTTTAGCCGGAATTCCAGGAAATCCAAATTTTTATTCTCCTTTTAAAAATCCAGAGATAGCAAAGAAAAGAAGAGATTTTGTTTTAAAGATCCTTTATAAAAACGGAATAATTGATGAGAAAACTTATAAAGAAGCTATTGAGGAGGCACTTCCCCAGAAGAAGGAAGAAGAAAAAAAGTATAAGAAGGCAGGAAGATATTATTTTGAGGAAGTAAGGAAATATATAAATTCCCTTTATGGAGAAGATTTTTTATATAAAGAAGGAGTTAATATAAAACTTGCAATGGATCTAAAATTACAGGAAATTGCTGAGAAAATCATTGATTCACTCCTTCCCGTCTCTGAAAATAAGGCAAGAGAGTATCATAAAAAAAAGGGCTATAAAAAGGCTGATTCTCTTTACCTTCAGGTAGCATTACTTGCTGTTGATGTTGAAACGGGTGGAGTTCTTGCTCTTGTAGGAGGAAGAAATTTTCTTGAGTCCCAGTTCAATAGAGCAATTCAGGCAAAAAGACAGGTGGGATCCTCCTTTAAACCTTTTGTTTATCTTGCAGGTATCCATTCGGGAATTTTTCCTGGTGACCCAGTTGAAGACTTACCTTATGTCCTTGAAGACGATGGAACAGGTAAGCCCTGGAAACCAAGGAATTTTGACGATAAGTTCCTCGGGCTTATAACAGTTAGAGATGGGCTTGCCCATTCCAGAAATCTTGCAACTCTCCATATTCTTGAAAGGATTGGACCTGAATCAGTTATAGAATTTGCGCGTAGAGCAGGAATAAAAGAATATATTTCTCCCTTTCTTTCAATTGCACTTGGGTCAGCCTCTCTTTCATTATGGGATATGGTTCAGGGTTATCTTACAATTGCAAATATGGGAGTAAGAAAAGAAATGCACCTTATAGAAGAAATAGAAACCAGGGATGGAACAATAATAGAAAAATTTTCAAATAAACCTGCCTCTGTTTTTGATAAAAAAGAGGTTTACATTTTAATAGATATGATGAAATCAGTTTTTGATTATGGAACAGCAAGTAAAGCAAGTTATTATGGGTTTAAAGGAATTGCTGGAGGGAAAACAGGGACAACAGATAATTACACTGATGCCTGGTTTATCGGATTTACTCCAAAGATTCTGTGTGGAGTATGGGTAGGTTTTGATTCTGTGATGACAATTTATGATAAAGCAACAGGCGCTGTACTTGCACTTCCAATATGGGTAAATTTTATAAAAAAAGCCAATAAGATCCTTGGAATACCCGATACCCTTGATTTTGAAAAACCTGAGGGAATTGTTAATGTCAAAATTTGTATTGAAACAGGTGAACTTGCCAGGGAATTTTGTCCTAAAACAAGAGAGGAAATCTATATAAAGGGAAAAGAACCAAAAGTTCTATGCAAAAAACATTTGAAAAAAGATAAATCTTTTAAAAAATATAAAAGGAAATTTTAATTTGGAAATATTCTTTAAAACTGGTATAATTCTAATTCTTTCAATTCCCTTAAGTCATCTTGCAATTAGGTTTAAATTACCGAGAATACTCGGGTTTATTGCAGGTGGCATAATTCTTGGTCCCTATGCCTTAAATATTATTGATGAGAAATTTTTAAAAACAATAGAATCCTTTTATATCTTTTCGCTCTCTTATATTCTTTTTTTGCTTGGAACAAAGTTGAAAATAAAAATAATATCTGAATATGTAAAACCCATATTTACTATTTTCCTTTTCCAGGGTGTTTTAAATATTTTAACTATCTTTTTACTGGGGTTTTTTTTAACAAAAAAATTCATTTTCTCTCTGATTTTTGCTGTTATAGGACTTTCAAAGGCACCTGCTACAACTCTTGCTGTTATTGAGGAATACGAGGCAGAGGGCGATTTTTCAAAATCGATACTTCTTTTAATAACTATAAATGACATCCTTGTTATACTTCTTTTTTCTATACTCTTTCCCATAATCGGTGGCGAAGGTTCAAAAGTTTTTAATCAGATTTATGTTTCACTGCTTAAATTTTTAAGTTCAGCATTAATAGGTATAATTTCAGGATTTGTGCTTTCATATCTTGAAGCAAGAGCGGAAAGTGATTTGAATCTCACCTTTTATGCAATAGGAACCATTTTGACTACTTTTGGACTTCTTGAGTTTTTTAAGATGAATCCTTATATAGGAGCAGTCTTCCTGGGGTTTGTTGTTTCAAATGCTTCAATAAAACATAAAAAGGTTTTAAAAAATCTTGAATTTTTTGATAACCTTGTATATATTCTGTTTTTCTTTATTGCAGGAGCAGGAATGCACCTTGATTTGCTTGTTTTTATGCTCCCTTTTGTGGTTATATATGTAATTTTAAGAGGATTTTCAACATATATCGGAACCTATCTTGGTGCCTTGAGAGGGGGCTATGATAAAGAGGAGGCAAAAAATTTTGGTTTTTCTTTACTTACCCAGGCAGGGCTTGCTATAGGTTTTGCTATGCTTATAGGCATGGGAGGCGATGAATCTGCCATAAAATTAAAAAACACAATTCTTGCCTCTGTAATAATCTTTGAAACAATAGGGGTTATATTTTTAAGAAAAGCACTTCTCGCTGTTGGTGATATTAAAATCTTCCACGTGCTTGAGCGGGAGATTGAACCTATATTTGATTTTCATTTTGATAAAATTTTTAAAGAATTTCTAATCCAGATAGGAATAGAACTTAAAAAAGAAAAGATCGAGGAAATAAAGGTGAAACATGTTATGACAAAAGTTCCCATTATTCTTTCTTCCTCTGATAATCTTGAAAAAATAATAAAATCCTTTGAAAAAGCAAGATGTAATATTTTGCCTGTTGTGGAAAATGAAAGATACATCGGCAGTATATTGCTATATGAACTGGAAGAACTTGCAATTGATAGAACATTAAGAAAATTACTTATAGCTCAAGACTTGATTAAAATAGATTTACCTACACTTTCGCCTGAAGATTCACTTGAAAAGGCAAAAGAAATTTTTAGAGAATCGGGATATGATTCTCTGCCTGTGATTCAGGATGATAAAATTTTAGGTATGCTTTTGAGAAGAGACATAATAAGATTTCTGTAGCTGAGAACTTGAAATTTAACTTTTCATCACTTATAATTTAAACATGAAAGGGAGACTCCATGTAACCGAACTTGCTCGTAAACGACACAGAAAGTGGAAAATTAGAAAATTGCGTGAAAAGTATTTAAAAGCAGAGAGTGAAGAAGAAAGAAAAAAAATTATTGAAAAAGCACTCAAAGTTAATCCCTATCTCACTGTTAAAGAGTTCTTAGAACCAATAAAGGATAAGTTAGAAAAGAAAAAGTAAGTATTGGGAAAGGCACGGTTCTCTGAGTAGGGGAGTGGTAAAGATTTTCTCTCATCTTGATTTAAAATATTTTTCCTTGTATTATTTGATTAAGGTTCAATTCCCCTTTTGATTAACTTTATAAGGGAAAAAATGAAAGTAAAAACCTTAGAAGCACCTGAGATTAAAGTTGAAAAAAATGTAGTTTTAAATTCAAGGGAAACAGCTCTTATTATTGTAGATATGCAAAATGATTTTGTTAATGAAAAGGGAGCATTATTTGTTCCTTCTGCAAAGGATACTGTCCCTGTTATTAAAACTCTTCTGAATAGGGCAAGGGAAAATAAAGTTAAGATATTTTATACTCAGGACTGGCATGAGGAAGATGATGTTGAATTTCCAATATGGGGGAAGCATGCAGTAAAGAATACATGGGGAGCAGAAATTATTGAAGAGTTGAAGCCCCAGAAGGGGGAATATATTATAAAAAAATTAAGATATGATGCCTTTTTCGGAACTCCTTTAGACCATCTTTTAAGAATTAAGGGAATAAAAAATCTTGTAATAGCTGGAACCGTTGCCAATATATGTGTTTTACATACAGCGGGTTCAGGAGCTCTCCATGGATATAAAATATTTGTTCCGAAAGATGCAATTTCAGCAGTAAATGATTTTGATTATCTTGCTTCTTTAAGACAGATTTCTTTTCTTTATAAAGGGATAATAACAGAGGAAAAAGATATAAGATTTGAATAATTTTCCCTGTGTGCTTACAATTGCGGGAAGCGACAGTGGTGGTGGTGCAGGTATTCAAGCTGATTTAAAAACCTTTGCTCTCCATAAGACCTTTGGTTTATCTGTTATAACAGCTGTTACCTCTCAGAATACAAAGGGAGTTAAATCAATACAAGGGATTGATCCTGATATTGTGAAAGATCAGATTGATATGGTTTGTGAGGATTTTGATATAAAAGCTTTTAAATCGGGTATGCTTTATTCAGGAGAGATAATTGAAGTTGTTGCAGAGAGAATAAGGTATCATAAGCTTAAAAATTATGTGCTTGACCCTGTTGTGTTTGCAGGTTCAGGAGATAGACTTTTGCTTGAATCTGCAAAAGAAATAATTTTAAAAGAACTTTTTCCTCTTGCCCTTATTATAACCCCAAACAGATGGGAAGCAGAGAATTTTACTGGTAAGAAAATTGAAAATATTGAAGAAGCAAAGGAAGCAGCAAAGATTTTAAAAGAGATGGGGCCTCAATATGTTATTATTAAAGGCGGACACTTTGGAGAAAAGGCAACTGATATTGTTTTTGATGGAAAAGACTTTTATTTTTTTGAAAGTGAAAAGATAGGGGGAACTGTTAAATATCATGGAAGTGGGTGTGTTTTTTCTGCAAGTATAGCAGCAAATCTTGCAAAGGGTTTTTCTCCTCTTGAATCAATTGAGAGAACAAAAAAATTTATAGAAGGTGCAATTAGAAATTCCTTCAAAATAGGGAAAGGCTCAATTCCTGTTAATCCTTTATGGATTCTGAAATAATTTTCTATAACGGTGAATTTGTAAAAGATAAAATTTATTATCAATTTTTAAAAGATAGAGGTCTTAATTTTAGTGAATCAGTTTATGAAGTTATAAGGTATAAGGAAGGTGTTCTTATATGTTTTGATGACCATATGGAGAGAATGGAGAAAGGATTGAGGGAAATTGGAATTAAAAATCCTTTAAAGAGAAAAGATTGGGAAAATATATGTTTTGAGATTGCAAGGAAAAAGGGCGGTGATGAGCTTTCAATTTATATTCAGGTTACAGGAGGAACAGCAGAAAGGGAGCATTTTATAAAAGATAGAAGAAAGCCCAATTATTTTGTTTTTGCACAGAAAATTCCTTATATTCCCCACAAATTTAAGGTTGTTTTATATCCTGAAATCCGCTGGAAAAAAAACAATATAAAAACAACAAACTTACTCCCAAATGTTCTTGCAAAGTTTTATGCAAAGAAAAAAAACTATGACGAGGCGATTTTCTTTGAGAAGGATGGAGCCATAAAAGAAGGGACAACAAGCAATATATTTTATGAAAAAGACGGGATATTCTTTACTCCTTTATCAAAGGGCATATTGTTGGGTGTGACAAGAAAAAGATTTATTGAATTTTTACAGAGAAAAGGCAAAAGTGTAATTGAAAGAAGGGTTTTTATCTGGGATCTATTTGATGCTGACGGAGTTTATTTAACAGGAACTACAACAGAGCTAAAACCAGTTTGCTCGATAAACAAAATTGAAATAAAATTGAATAAAAATTATAAAATTATAGAAAAAGAATTTGTTGATTACCTTTTGAAAATTTCAAAGAAAGAATAAAGGAGGTAAAACTATGGCTGAAGCATGGAAAGGACCTTTAAGGCAAATTGATGATGTCACATGGGAGATACCTAAGGATTATAAACCTGGTATGAGAGTTCCAGGGGTTATTTTTGCTACAAGTAAATTAATGGATAGTATTGTTCAGGATAAAGCACCTGAACAGGTTGCGAATGTGGCTCATCTTCCTGGGATTCAGAAGGCATCCCTTGCAATGCCTGATATTCACTGGGGATACGGGTTTCCTATCGGAGGAGTTGCTGCAATGGATGAAAAAGAGGGGGTTATTTCTCCTGGTGGTGTGGGTTATGACATTAATTGCGGTGTAAGGGTTTTAAGAACAAACCTTAAGAAGGATGAGGTTAATCCCTACCTTGACAAATTACTTGATTCCCTTTTTGTTAATATTCCTTCAGGGGTTGGTTCAAAAGGAAAACTAAAATTAAATGAAAGAGATTTAGAGGATGTTATGGTTAATGGGGCAAAATGGGCTGTTAGAAAAGGATTTGGAAAAGAAGAGGATTTAAAAAGAACAGAATCCTATGGAGCAATGGAAGGAGCAGATCCGGCTTCTGTTTCAAAGAAAGCAAGGGATAGAGGAATGCCACAGCTGGGAACCTTAGGCTCAGGTAATCATTTCCTTGAACTTCAAGTTGTTGAAAAAATTTTTGATGAGGAGGCTGCAAAAAAGGTGGGATTATTTGTAGGTCAGGTGTGTGTTATGATTCATTGTGGTTCAAGAGGATTTGGCCATCAGATTGCGGATGACTACATAAGAGTTATGATGGATGCCATGAGAAAATACGGAATTAATCTTCCTGATAGACAGCTTGCGTGTGCTCCCATTTATTCAAAAGAGGCAAAGGATTATATTAAAGCAATGATATCAGCTGCAAACTTCGCTTGGTGTAATCGTCAGATAATTACCCACTGGGTAAGGGAAAGTTTTGAAAAAGTTTTTGGTAAAAATGCTCAGGATTTAGGAATTGAAATGATTTATGATGTTGCACATAATATTGCAAAAAGGGAAGAACATGTTATTGATGGTAATAGAAAATGGGTTTGGGTTCACAGAAAAGGTGCAACAAGAGCATTTCCTCCGGGCCATCCTGAGGTTCCGGAAATTTATAGAGAAATAGGACAGCCTGTTTTAATTCCAGGAAGTATGGGAACAGGTTCTTATATACTTGTGGGAACCAAAGAAGCAATGGAAAAATCTTTTGGCTCCACCTGTCATGGTGCAGGAAGGGTCTTATCAAGGAAGGCAGCTATAAAAGCTGCAAAGGGAAGGGATATCAAAGGAGAACTTTTAAGAGTAGGTGTTAAAATAAGGGCTGCATCAAGGGATACAATGGAGGAGGAAATTCCTGATGCCTATAAGGACCTTGATATTGTGGTTGATGTTGTTCATAGAGCTGGAATTTCTAAAAAAGTCGCAAAATTGAAACCCTTTGGAGTAGTGAAGGGATAAAGATTCTCTTGATCTATTCTGTGATTTAATTCCTCCTTCATCAATGGGGACTTGAAAGTGAAGAATTTAAAGATATTATTTTAAAATTTAAAATTTAATATAAATGAATAAATTATACAATTTGATTGTAAAAAAGGGTTCGGAGATAATAAAGGTATATTCCATTAAAAAAAACGAAGTTCTGGTGGGAAGACATTCTGAATCTGACCTCATTCTCGATGACCCCCTTGTTTCAAGGAGACACTGTAAAATTTTAATAAAAAATGATTCAATCTTTATTGAAGATTTAAATAGCACAAATGGGACATTTTTGAATGGTAAAAGAATTTCTTTTTCTGAATTAAAAGTAGGAGATGAAATTTCCATTGGGATATATAATCTGATAGTGAGTGCAAAAGATATTCCCCTTGACGAGAGCACAAGAGAGATTTTTAACATTGAAAAAAAACTTTCTTTTCTGTTGAAGGAAGAAAGGGAAAAAATTTTAAAACTGGAAGAAATAGCCTTAAGGGACGAGTTAACAGGTCTTTATACACGAAGGGCTTATAATCAGAAGATAAAGAAATTTCTTGAAAAGGCGGATAACATTTATATATTTTTTATAGACATAGATGATTTTAAAAAATTCAATGACACGTATGGACATTCTGCAGGTGATTTACTTTTGATTTTTGTTGCAAGCCTTTTAAGGGAACTTGAAGATATAGGTTTTGTTTTTAGATGGGGTGGAGAGGAATTTGTTGTATTTTTACCAGATTTTAAAAAGGAAGAAATTATAAAAATAGCAGAAAACTTATTAGAAAAGATTGAGAAAAAATCAGAAAAGGAGATAGGCAAAAAAGTGACAGTTTCAATTGGAATTTCCCTATGTAAAAATCATCGTGAAATTGATAGAAAAATTGAAGAGGCAGATCTTTTAATGTATAGAGCAAAAGAGAAAGGTAAAAATAGAATTGAATATTCAGAGAATTTTAAATTAAAATAAATTTTTTAAATGTAAATCGGTTCAAATCCGATAAAATTTTTGAATTTCCTATCTATTATGAAAAAATTTGTTTATTCATTTGGTGACGGAATTGCAGAAGGAAATGCTTCAATGCGTGATCTTCTTGGAGGAAAAGGTGCAAACCTTCATGAGATGACCAGGATAGGAATTCCTGTTCCACCGGGTTTTACAATTTCAACAGAGGCATGTGTTTATTATTTTAAGAAAAACAAATTACCGAAAGGGCTTAAAAGAGAGGTAGAAGAGGCTCTTAAACTTCTTGAGAAAAGAACAGGTAAAAAATTTGGGGATCCTGAAAATCCGCTTCTTGTCTCTGTAAGGTCAGGAGCAAGGGCTTCTATGCCGGGTATGATGGACACAATTTTAAATCTTGGTCTTAATGATGAAACAGTTAAGGGACTTACAAAGAGGACAGGGGACGAAAGATTTGCTTATGATTCTTACAGAAGATTTATTCAGATGTTTTCGGATGTTGTTCTTGGCATTGAGAGAAGAAAATTTGAAGAGGTTGTTGAAAAGAAGAAAAAAGAAAGGGGAGTAAAGTATGACCCTGAATTGAAAGCGGATGATTGGAAAGAAATAATTGAGGAATTTAAAAAAATAGTAAAAGAAGAAAAGGGAATGGATTTTCCTCAGAATCCAAATGAGCAATTATGGAAGGCAATAATTTCTGTTTTTGAATCCTGGAATAATAAAAGAGCAATCGAATATAGGAGAATTTATAAAATTCCAGATGACTGGGGGACAGCCTGTAATATCCAGGCAATGGTATTTGGTAACATGGGGGAAGATTCAGGCACAGGAGTTGCATTTTCAAGAAATCCTTCTACAGGAGAGAAGGAAATTTTTGGAGAATTTCTTTTTAATGCTCAGGGTGAAGATGTTGTTGCTGGAATAAGGACACCTCTTCCTCTATCAGAACTTAAAACAAAAAGTCCTGAAATTTATAATCAACTTACTCATATTTTTGAGAAACTTGAAAAACATTATAAGGAGATGCAGGATATGGAGTTTACTGTTGAAAAAGGTAAAGTTTATTTCTTACAGACAAGGAAAGGTAAAAGGACCCCAAGAGCAGCTGTAAAAATTGCTGTTGATATGGTTAAAGAGGGAATTATTGATGAAAAAACTGCTGTAAGTAGAGTTTCCCCTGAGGACCTGGAAAAGCTTTTACATCCCCAAATTTCACCGGAATTTGAAAAGGAAAACCGTGAAATAGCAAAGGGACTCCCTGCTTCTCCGGGTGCAGCAGTAGGAAAAGTGTATTTTACAGCAGATGATGCGATGAAAAGAGCAGAGGAGGGAGAGGATGTAATTCTTGTAAGAATTGAGACTTCTCCTGATGATATTCATGGAATGGCAAGAGCAAAAGGAATTTTAACTGCAAGGGGAGGGATGACTTCCCATGCAGCGGTTGTTGCAAGAGGTATGGGAAAACCATGTGTAGTTGGTTGTGAAGAACTTCATATTGATGAAGAGAAGAAGTTTATGGAAGTTAGTGGTAAAGTGTTTAAGGAGGGCGATTATATCAGTATAGATGGAAATACAGGGAAAGTATATGAGGGAAAGGCTTATTTAATTGAACCTGAAATATTTTCTGAACTTGAAGAAGTTTTGAAATTTGCTGATAAAATAAGGAAACTGGGAATAAGAGCAAATGCTGATACTCCTCATGATGCAAGAAGAGCAAGGGAATTTGGGGCAGAAGGTATAGGACTATGTAGAACAGAGCATATGTTCTTTGAAGGAGAGAGAATCTATATAATGCAGGAGATGATACTTGCAGAAAATGAAGAGGAAAGAAAAAAAGCACTCGAAAAATTACTTCCTCTTCAAAGAGAAGATTTTTATGAAATATTTAAAGCAATGGATGGGTATCCTGTTACAATAAGAACACTTGATCCACCTTTACATGAATTCTTGCCAAAAGATGAAAGATCAATTAATGAGCTTGCAAAAAGAACAGCTAAATCACCTGAGGAGATTAAAAAGATTTCGGAAAATTTGAAGGAATTGAATCCTATGTTAGGACATAGAGGATGTAGACTTGGGATCACCTATCCTGAAATTACAGAAATGCAGGCGAGAGCGATTTTTGAGGCAGCAGCAAAGGCTATCAAGGAAGGAATTAAAGCAATACCCGAAATTATGATCCCTCTTGTTGGAATTAAAGAAGAACTTAAATTACAGAGAGAGATCGTTGAAAGAGTAGCAAAAGAAATTATGGAAAAGGAGGGTGTAAAAATAGATTACAAAATTGGAACCATGATTGAAATTCCCAGAGCCTGTATAACTGCCGATGAAATAGCGGAGGTTGCAGAGTTTTTCTCCTTTGGAACAAATGATCTAACCCAGACAACATTTGGATTTTCAAGGGATGATGTGGGTAAGTTTTTACCCTTTTATATTGAAAAACAAATTTTAAGAGATGACCCCTTTAAAACAATTGATCAGAGCGGAGTAGGAGAGTTGATGAAGATAGGAATAAAAAAGGGGAAAAAGAAAAACCCCCAACTTAAAATAGGTATTTGTGGTGAACATGGAGGAGATCCAGAATCAGTCAAGTTCTGTCACAAAATAGGACTTGATTATGTCTCCTGTTCACCCTTCAGAATACCTGTAGCAAGATTATCAGCAGCTCATGCGGTGATTGAAGAGAAAGATGAAAAATAAAAATTTAAAAAATATATTTTTTAGTTTATCGGTTTTAATAACCTTTACATTATATCTTAAAACAACGGCTCCAACAATTGTATTCTGGGATGTAGGAGAATTTCTTGCCACATCCTGGATTCTTGGGATACCACATCCACCTGGGACTCCCTTTTATGTAATACTCGGTAGATTTTTTGCTCTTTTACCCATCCCTTTCTTAAATGTGGTTCAGAAAATTACACTTATTTCAATGCTTTCGGGCGCCTTTTCTGCAGGAATTGGCTATCTTTTGCTTTACAAAATATTTAACAGAATTTCCGAAACTCTTCCTGATATTTTGAAACATTTTGCAGCATTTACGGGTGCCTTATGTGCTCCATTCACATATACAACATGGTGGAGCAATATTGAAGCAGAGACATATGGACCTTCAACATTTTTTATAATTCTCTCAGTTTATCTTTTATACCTGTGGTGGGAAAAGAAGAATAAAAAAGATGCTTTAAGATATATTATTGCCTCCTTTTATTTTCTATCACTTGCTTCAGGGATACATCTTCTTTCTCTTATAATTGTTCCCGGACTTTTAATCTTTATACTCATAATCAAAAAAGATGAGCTTCTTAATTTAGAATTTGCTTCGACATTTGGTGCCTTTTTATATCTTGCTGGGATTCTCAGATCCACTTTTAAACCATTCAGTGAAAAGGCAATTTTAATATTTCTGGTCTCAGGAATAATTTTGCTTTATCTGAAATTATGGAAAAAAAGTGGTAAAAAATTTGAATTAAATATACCCTTTATTATTTATTTTTTATTTAGCATCCTTTCTGTGGTAGGTGTATTCATTAAATTAATTCCCTTAATTTTAATTTCAGGTTCTATAGCCCTTATCACAGGTTTTATTTATCCTAAGTTACATCTTGATGCGAGGGGATTTACGCTACTTATGGTTCTTCTGGGTGTTACACCAGAATTCTATATGCTTGTGAGAGCAAGGTTTGATATCCCTATTAATCAGGTTGAACCTAAAACCTGGCAATCCTTCTGGGATGTTCTTTTGAGAAAACAATATGAACCAATGAATGTTTTTCCAAGGAGAACAAGTAAAGTTAAACAAAGTGAATTTATGGAGACCCCAGTTTACAGTCAACTTGGGGCTTTTGTGGATCAATTCTGGGTATTTGTTTATTACTTCTCCTGGCAATTTATACCACTTGTAGTAATCTTAGGTATAATAGGTATTATAGCACATATATATTCTGATTGGAGGAGCTTTATATTATTTGGCGGTGCATTTTTAATAGGCACAGTTGGACTAACTTTTCAGTTAAACCTAAAATATCCTTCTACTCTTATAAGCTTTCTTTCATTTATAAAACAATTCCCTGAATTTTTGTATTCTGCAAGAATTCGGGAGGTTCTGGCTATATTTGATTTAGAAAATCCTGGATTTTTAAAACTTCTAAATTCAATTCCCACAGAAGTTAGAGATAGAGACTATTTTTACATTCCAGGATATTTCTTTTTTGGATTATATGCAGGTTTTGGGCTTTTTGAGATAATAAGATTAACCTATGAGAATCTTAAAGGTAGATTTACATCCTATTTGAAATACCTATTTATAATATTTGCTATTTTTGTGCCCTTATGGCAGATTAAAGCCTTTTATTATAAAGCTGACAGAAGCAAAAATTATATAGCAGAAGATTATGCCTACAATTTACTTTCCTGTGTTGATGATGCTGGTATAGTTTTTACAAATGGTGATAATGATACATTCCCCTTATGGGCTATACAGACTCTATTCGGTTACAAGAAGGATGTTATTGTAGCAAATCTATCCCTTTTAAATACAGACTGGTATAACATTCAGCTAAAAAGATGGGGTGTTCCGATACATTTCACAGAGGATGAGATAAGAAAACTCGTGCCCTTCATGACAGAAAAGGGAATTTTTCTTGTAAGAGATATAATTATAAGAGATATACTGGCAGGAGTTTTCGGATATGAGTTTGGTGAAAATACAAAGATGAAGACATTACCCACAGGAATCTCGATACCTGAAATGTTTTTATGGGATGGAGAAAGATTCATGAAGGAAGTTATAGAAAAGGGAAGAAAAAAGAAAACAGATCCTCCTCTTTTCTTTTCAATGACCTGTGAAAGGAGAGCTTACAAAGAATTTTCAAGATATTTAAGACTCGAAGGTATGGTTTACCGGGTGATGAGTGAGCCTCAAGAGCTTACCTCACCTTTTGGAACAGGGCTGGATGTTGAAAAGACAGAAGAGTTCCTCTACAAGAAATTCAGATACAGGGGAATTTTGAAGGAGGGGGAAACGGATAAGAGTGTATATAAAGATTTAACCCATGATAGGTTACTCGGACAATACAGGTCCCTTGCAATAATACTTGGTCTTCATTATCAGTCGAAAGGTGATATTAAAAGAGCTATAAAAGAATTTGAATACTCGGAACTCTTTAAAGGGGATGAAAGTTCATTTGACCCTGATGAACAAAGAGCATGGATAGCAGTAAAATTAACGCTTGCAGACCTTTATAACAGAGCTGGAATGTATGAAAAAGGTCTTTTAAAAGCTCAGGAAGTTTTGAAACTGGCTAAAGTGCCTGAGGTTTTCAGAATAATAGGAGAAAGTTATATGGGACTCGGTGAGCTTAATAAGGCGGAAGAGAGTTTCAATAAGGCAATGAGTCTTAAATATGTTGATCCTTTCCTCATTATTGATCTTGTAAATCTATATATGATGAAAGGTGATACACAGAAAATAAGAGAAATTTTTAAACTTACAAAGAAAATACGTAACATTCCGCTACAACTTAGAAAGATGCTTGATTCCTTAGAGGCTGTTTTGAAAGAGAAATGATAAACTATTTAAAGGACCTTTCAGAATTAAAAGGCCCATCTGGAAAAGAAGAGGAAGTAAGAGATTATATAAAGAAAAAAATTGAGGGAAAAAACATAAGGTATGAGGAGGACTTTTTTGGCAATTTATATGTATACAAAAGAGGGAAAAATAAAGTAAATTTAACTTTTGCAGTTTTTGCCCATATGGATGAGGTGGGAGTTATTGTTACAGGTTATACATCTGATGGTTTTTTAAAGATCAAACCGATAGGTGGAGTTGACCCAGAGATTTTACCAAGCACAGAGATTATTTTTATAAATGGTGTAAAAGGTGTTGTGTCAAGTATACCACCTCACAGGGGGAAAAATGTGGAATATAAATTCTCTGATATTGTGGTTGATATAGGCGTTTATAAAAGGGAAGAGGCGAAACAGAAAGTGCCTCTTGGGATGGAAGGAGTTTTTAATACCAAGTTTGAAAAATTAGGAAATAAAATTTATAAGGGAAAAGCATTTGATGATAGAGCAGGAAGTGCCATAATACTTTCTCTCATCCTTGATGAAGAGATCCCCTTTGATACACTATTTGTATTTACATGTCAGGAAGAAACAGGACTTATAGGTGCAAAGATAGCTTCTAAAAGAGTGAATTTTGACCTTGCCTTTATAATTGAAGGGACCTTTGCCTTTGAACCTTATCATCCTGAAGAGGAATATTATCCAAAAATAGGAAAAGGTCCTGTTGTTACAAAAATGGATAGAACCCTTATTGTAGATGAAATTATGATAAGTTATATTCAGAAGGCAGCCAAAAAGTTCAATATACCCTTTCAATGGAAAATACCCCTTACAGGTGGTACTGATGGGGGGATGGTCAGTCTTACAAATAGAGGAGTTAAAACATGCGTAATAGCAGTGCCCTGCAGATATATCCATTCAAAAGCCTCCCTTTTACATGAGGATGATTTGATAAATACAAAAAAACTCCTTTTAAAAACAATGGAGGTTATTTATGAAGAAAATTTTAAGGGAATTATGTGAGATCTTTGGACCTTCTGGTTTTGAACATGATGTTAGAAAAAAAATAAAAGACCTTATTAAAGATAAAAATTTTGAAATAATAGAGGATAAATTTGGGAATCTTATATTTCATAACAAAGGGAAAAAACCTTCTCTTGCCTTTACAGCACATATAGATGAAATTGGTATTGTGTGTATTGATGCAGATAGGAAAGGATTTTTAAAGTGTTCTCCTCTTGGTAATGTTTATCCTCATTTATATGCAGGAAACAGGGTAATTTTTAGGAATGGTATCATAGGTATTTTTTCAGGGAAGGACTGGAAAAGGGAAGAAATTAAAAAATTTAGCGAAGTTCTCATTGATATAGGAGCAAACTCAAAGGAGGAAGCACTCAAGAGGGTATCTGTGGGTGAACCTGCTGTAATTTATTCCCCTTTTATTTGTCAGGATAACAGGATAATAGCAAGAAACCTTGATAATAGAGCAGGAGTAAGTTTATTGCTTGATATCATGCTTGAAATAGAAGAGATTGATAGAGATTTATATTTTGTTTTTAATGTTCAGGAAGAAGTTGGACTCAGAGGTGCAAAAGTTTTCTCAGAATATCTTAAAGCTGATTTTGTTTTTACAATTGATGTATCTTCCACAGGAGATACATATTCTGAACCAGAGAGAGCTTTTGGGCTGGGAAAAGGAGCAGGAATAAGGGTTATGGATAGAGGAACAATATTCCCCTTAGAACTTGTTAATTATCTTGAGAAACTTGCTGTAAAAGAAAATATAAAAGTTCAGAGAGATGCAGGAAGTTATGGTATAACTGATGCCTTTTATATTCAAACAGCAAGAAGTGGAATTCCTTCAATTGCCTTGACAATTCCTGTAAGATATACTCATTCTCCCTCCTCTTTCATGTTAATGGATGATTTAATAGAGGTTAAAAAGCTTGTGATGGGAATAATAAAAGAACCACCTTCAATTGAATAAAAGAGAAAAGGGTTATTTTATTAAGATAATTCCAGAGGGAGCTTCTGATGTAAAAAATTTTTATTTTTCTCCTTTAAAGATAAAAATTCTAAAATTTTTTGGAATCTTTTCCCTTTTCCTTTTTCTTTTCTTTACAGGGTTTTCAATGTGGATGACAGGAAATTTTGTTAAAATGAAAATTCTTGAAAAGGAGGCTAACAAGGTAAAAGTGCAAGAAAACAAGATCAGAGAGTTTGAAACAAAACTGGAGAAATTTATACTTTTTACAAAAAAAATTGAGAATATTTTGAAGCCTAAGGAGGATGAAAAAGTAGAACTTGCAAAAATAAAAGACATATTTAAAGACACTTTCAAATTATTTGAAAATGAAGAGACTCCTATAAGGAGAGGTTTTTTTGAATTACCTGTTAAAGGAATAATAAGTAATTTCTATTCAGTCCTTCATCCTGGTATTGACATTGTTGCTTCTTCAGGTTCACCTGTTAAAACTCCCTTTGATGGTATTGTAAAAGAAAAAGGAATTGATGAAAAATTTGGACTTTACCTATTGATTGAACATAAGGGAGGAATTATAACCTTTTATGGACATTTGAAAGAAGTTCTTGTTAGAAAGGGACAATGGGTCAAAAAAGGTGAGATAATAGGCAAAGTTGGTTCTTCAGGTAAAAGCACAGGGCCCCACCTTCATTTTGAAGTTTGGAAGGAGGGGTTCCCTGTTAATCCCTTGGATTTTACAACTTATAATGTTTTTACTTTAAAATAAAATTGTTAAACAAGGAGGTAAAAGATGAAAAGATGGTTATTTGTATCTTTTATTCTTGTATATTCATGTGTAAAAATAGGTAGAGAAATCCCACAAAAGGTAGAAACAGGTGGAATAGTTGCAATTGGTGTTTCTGAAGATTTCGAATCCCTTGTCCCCCTCTATCCATCTTTTAGACAGAGTAATGCAATTTTTGATCTTATTTTTTATCCTCTTATAAGGGTTGAAAAAAATAAGATTTATCCAGGTGTGGCTTCAGAGTGGGAATTCTCTGAGGACTTAAAAACAATAACTTTTTATTTAAGGAAAGATGCTAAGTGGCATGACGGGAAACCTGTTACAGCAAAAGATTTTGTTTTTACGTATAATCTCATAGTATCCCCAAATTCAAATTCTCCCTTAAAGGCAAATTTCAGGTTTGTTAAGGGTATGGAGGCAATTTCTGATTATGTTTTAAAAATAGAGTTTACACGTTCTTATTCTTCCCAGCTTGTTGATTGTAAAATTTATCCATTGCCAGAACATATTTTAAAAGGAGTTGAAAATATAAGGACTTCTGAATACTGGATTAAACCTGTAGGAAATGGTCCTTACAAAATTGTGGATTATATAAAGGGAGACATTTTAATACTTGAAAAATTTAAAGATTTCTTTGAAAGATCAGGGTTTGTAGATAAAATAGTTTTTAAAATTTATGAAACTCCTTCTTATGTGGCACAGGCGCTTAAGATGGATCTTGTTGATGTTGCACTTGGCATAAATGCAGAAGCAGTTAATAATATTCTCACTGACTGGAAAGATGGAAAGATTGAAAGTTTTCCTTCAAGCAAAGTTATTTATATTGGGTTTAACTTAAAGAAAGAACCTTTCAACAATAAGGAAATAAGGAAAGCTATCACTTTTCTCATAAACCCTGAGGAATGGATTTCTGATGTATTTAAGGGTTATGCATTAAAAGCTAAATCAATTGTCCCTCCTCTCATCTGGGCTTTTAATCCTGAGCTTAAGGATATTCCCTTCAATAACAGAGAGGCAGGAATTGATATACTATCAAATTTAGGATATATGAGAAGAAAACCGCTTGTAATAAATCTTCTACTTGATAGTTCTCTTGAGATATATGTAAAATTAGCAAGTAAAATAAAACAAGAGCTTGAAGAAAGCGGTTTAGTAAGAGTAAATATTCTTGCTTTTGAACCAATTGAGTTTGTAACAAGACTTTTAAATTCAAATTTTGACCTCTATATTCTCTCCTTCACTCTTGATGAAAAAGCTGATCTTTCATATCTATTGAATTCAAAAGGACTTTTAAATTTTATGGGTTATTCAAACAGAGAGGTTGATTCTCTTATAACAGCTTCCATGATGACATTGAATAGAAAAAAGGCAGAAAGGAATCTTTTTGAAGTTCAAAAAATTATTCAGGAGGAACTGCCTCTTATTCCTTTGTTAATACCCCAGGAAATGTATGCTTGGTCCCGGAGATTGAAAAATATTGAAAACTTTAAGGGAGAATTTTTGATTTCAAATCTTGACCTTGTATGGATTCCTGTTAAGGAAAGAAGGGAAAGAGTAGGTTTTAAATTAAAAGAGCAGGAAGTTAAAACAAAAGAAGGAAAGGAAGGTGGAATTCCTGCACCTGAAACTCTTAGGAGAAGGATAGAAGAAAAAACTATAGAAGCACCACCAGAAGAACCAAGACCCACTCCACCGAAACCTGAAGTCACTGCAGAAGAAATTCTTGAGAGAAGAATAAGAGAGGAGGAAGCAAAAAAGGTTGAGGCAAAGAGTGAAGAAGAAAAAATAGTTGAAGAAGTTGCAAAGGCACCTGTTGAAGAAAAAAAGGAAGAAAAACCAGAGAAAGCTCCTCCTCAAGAGGTGATTCCGGCTGTGATGCCTGTGCTTAAAAGGGGTGTTACACCTGAATATCCTGAAATAGCAAGACAACTTGGGGCTCGTGGAACTGTATTTCTAAGGGTTTTAGTAGATGTGGATGGAAAGGTAAAAGATGTAAGGATATTGAGATCAAGTGGATATGATTTTCTTGATAATGCTGCAAAGGAGGCTGCTAAAAAATATGAATTTGAACCTGCAAAAGATAATGAAGGTAAGCCAATAGCTACCTGGTTTCCTATAAAAATTAACTTCTGAACCCCCTACATTATTTTGATTTGAATTTCAAATTCAAAAACAAAAGTGACGATGAGTTTTTTATGAGTAAAGCAATTGAGATTGCAAAGCTGGGTGAAGGTAGAGTATCTCCAAATCCTTTAGTAGGTGCCATTGTTGTGAAAAAGGGGAGAATTATTTCTGTAGGTTACCATGGAGGACCTGGAACTCCACATGCTGAAAGGATGGCTCTTGACCTTGCAGGAGAACACACAAAAGGAGCTTGCCTTTACATTAATCTTGAGCCATGTGTGCATTACGGAAGAACCCCCCCATGTGCTCCCTATATAGTTTCAAAAAAGATAAAGAGAGTTATAATTGGAAACATTGACCCTGATGAAAGGGTAAATGGTAAAGGAATTGAATTTCTGAAAAAAAACGGAGTCGAAGTTAAAACAGGGGTTTTAGAGGAAGCCTGCAGAGAGTTAAATAGATTTTATTTTACCTATAAATTAAAGAAAAGACCTTTTATAACACTTAAGTTTGCAATGACCTTGAATGGGAAAATCGCTTTAAAAAATGGCACCTCAAAATGGATTTCAAGTGAAGAAGAAAGAAAATTTCTCCATTATATAAGAGGAAATTATGACGCAATAGTGATAGGAAAAGGGACCTTTCTCAAAGATAATCCTCTTTTAACCCCAAGGAAAGTTTACTCGTTCAGAAGACCATATAGATTTGTCCTCTGGGGCAACAAAGATTTTGAGTTTAAAAATTATAGGTTTTTCAGGGGGAAAAGGGGATTTATAGTTGTTTCAGAAGATTATAGAGGAAAGAAAGGTGATTTTATGCTAAAAATTGAGGGTAAGGGGAGAATAAATTTGAGGAATTTTTTAAAAAAACTTTATGAGATGGGGGTAACGAGTGTGCTCGTAGAGGGCGGGAAGGAGGTTTTATCTTCTTTTATAAAAGAAGAATTATTTGATGAAATTCATACCTCCTATTCAGGTAAGATAGCAGGAGAAGGGATTTCACCCTTAACTGGATTAAAATTAGAAAAATTCTTTGGGGAATTTGGGATAAAAGAGATAAAAAAATTTGAAAAGGATATATACATTATATGGAGGAGAAAATATGAAAACAAGCATGAGAACTGACTTCTGTGGGAACATAGATAAAAATAACCTTGGTAGAATAGTTAAACTCTGTGGATGGCTTAAAAGAAAGAGAGAAATGGGCAAAATTTCTTTTTTTGTTTTAGAAGATAGGGAAGGAGAAATTCAGATAGTTGTTGAAAATGAAGAAATAAAAAAGAAAATAAAAAATTTACCTCTTTATTCTACTTTAAGCGTAGAAGGTATAGTAAGAGAAAGACCTAAAAAAGACAAAAATCCAACTATGAAAACAGGAGAAATAGAAATTTTTGCAGAAAAGATTGAAATTTTTTCCAAATCTCAAACACTACCCTTTTTACCAGATGAAGAAAAGGATATATTTGAAGAAACAAAGTTGAGCTTCAGATTTTTGGACTTAAGAAGCAAAAGAAGGAAAAAAACATTTAAATTAAGAAGCCAGATGAAATTCATAATGAGTAAAACTCTGATAGAGAAAGGGTTTATTGAGATTGAAACACCCTATCTCTCAAAAAGCACTCCTGAAGGTGCAAGAGATTTTCTTGTTCCCTCAAGACTTCATAAAGGGAAGTTCTACGCGTTAACTCAATCACCCCAGATGTATAAACAGATACTAATGGTTTCCGGATTTGACAGATATTTTCAATTCGCAAGATGCTTCAGAGACGAAGACTTTAGAAAAGATAGACAACCAGAATTTACTCAACTTGATATTGAAATGAGTTTTATAAATGAAAATGATGTATTTGACTGTGTTGAAGAAATTTTTAAAAATATTTTTAAAGAAATTTTTGAAATAAATCTAAAAACACCTTTTCCAAGAATGACTTATGACGAAACAATAGAAAATTATGCATCTGATAAACCTGATTTAAGATATGATTATAGATTTGAGGATTATAAAGATGTTGTGGGAGAGTTAGAAATATTTAAAAATTATGAATTTATTAAAAGTATATTTTTTCCTTATAAATTTTCAAGGAGAGTTATAGAAAATATAGAGAAAGAGCTTAGGAGAGAGGGGCTTTCTGGATTAGGGTGGGTTGTAAGGGAGGGAAATGAATTAAGGGGGGTATTTAAAAAATTTTTGAAGTTGGAGAATTTATCTTGTGAGGGGACGAGGTTTATAGTAGCGGGAGATGAGGGTAATATTTACAGGTGGTGTTCAATTTTAAGGGAGAGGGTGATTGAAGAGATAAGAAAGATAGACAGAAAGGAGGGGTTTAAATTTGTGTGGATTACAGATTTTCCTCTTTTTGAAAGGGATGAGGAGGGGAATATTGTGCCATCTCATCATCCTTTTACCTCTCCTAAGGATAGTAATTGGAGGGAGGAGCCATTGAAAGCAAAGTCAAGAGCTTATGATCTTATTTTAAATGGTTTTGAAGTAGGTTCTGGAAGTATAAGAATAAGTAATCCTGAGCTTCAGAGGGAAATTTTTGAGTTTTTGGGTTATGGTGAAAATGAAATAGAAGAGAGGTTTGGTTTTCTGTTAAAGGCTCTTTCTTATGGGGCGCCTCCTCATGGAGGTATTGCTCTTGGATTTGACAGAATTGTGATGATACTTGCAGGAGAAGAAAGTATTAGAGATGTTATTGCTTTTCCGAAGACAGCGCAGGGGGTAGGATTGCTTGAAGGTTGTCCCTCTTCTGTATATAAGGGACAACTGGAGGAACTTGGAATTGAAATAAAGGAGGAAAAAAATGAGTGAGAAGAAACTTATTAATTCACAGGAATTTACAAGAATTATTGAGAGATTAGTTTCTGAGTTACTTGAAAGGCATCCTGAAGGAGATATTGTTTTGGTTGGGATTCATACGCGTGGTGTGAGTATAGCTAAGAGAATAAAGGAATTGTTGGAGAAAAGGTTAGGGAAGGAGATTTTGATAGGGGCTGTGGATATAACCTTTTATAGGGATGATTTGATTAAGTTGTATGAACAGCCGGAGGTTAAGGAGACGAATATTCCTTTTCGGGTTGATGATAAAAGTATAGTTCTTATAGATGATGTGATTTATACAGGGAGGACTGTGAGGTGCGCGATAGATGTTATCATGGATTATGGGAGGCCGAAAAAGATTGAGCTTCTTGTAATAGTTGATAGGGGACACAGGGAGTTGCCGATTCATCCAGATTATACAGGTAGGAGGATTCCAACTTCAAGGAATGAGATTGTGGATGTAAGGGTGAAGGAGGTAGATGGAGAGGATGCTGTGGTTTTAAAAAAGAAATATCATTAAGTGCAGATAATATATCTTATGTTAACTAAATGATATTATTTTTTATTTTTTATCTTTTCTCTTTTGAGCCCTCTCCCTTTTCAGGTATCCCTTTACAGCTTTTTAATCCTCTTTTAATACCTTATATTTATGATGATTCAATAAACGATTTCTCTCCAAATTATTTTTACAAAAACCTAAATATAAAATTTAAAGAACCTGACTCACAGAAAGTAATATCAAGATTTTTACTTTTAAGAAGCACCTTAAATACAGAACAAAATACTGTTTCAAGTTTTTTGCCACTTTTTAAAGGTGAGGTTAACTCCCTTTTTTACCTTTCCTTATGGAAAAACAAAACTACCTTTGATTTTTCACAACATAACTATTTTCTTAAATTAAAATTTAAAAAAATACCCCTTACACTTTTATATTCCCAATTTGACTCAAACCCCAACTCAAAAAAAATCTCCGTCAAAGACCTTTCAATCTCCTTAAAAATTTTATCTCTTACCTTTCTATACTCCAAAGAATCAGGAAAATATACTAAAGAAAAACTCAACCTCTCTCTCCAAAACCTATTTAAAAACCTATTTTATAAATTTTCATATACCCATTATAATTTTTTAATATCACACAAAAGAACTTTAAAAGATTTTGAAATTAATTTTAAAGTTCCATATTTTTTTACTGAAATTCATATGGGAAATGAATCTAAGGAGGGTGAAAGGTATTTAGTAGATTCAGGATTTGACTTTAAATTTTTGAGGTTTTCTTTTTTTATAGAGAAATTATTATTTCCTTTCCCTTTTGATTCCCTCAAAGATTTTCTTTTCTATGAAAAACCAATGAGGAAAAAGGGAATTTGTTTAATTTTTGAAATTTTTGATTATAAAAAAGGGATTTCAAGTTTTAACCTAAATATTAGGTATTTTAAAGCAAAAAGTTTTATACTAAATCATCCCTTTAAAAAGTTCCCCTCTCTTTATTCAGGAAATCTAATTGATATTTTTTCCTCTGATTCAGTTGAATTTTCTAAAAGGTTAATGTTTTTTGTAAAATATCGTTTAATAAAGGGAGAGGATTTAGAATTTGGTAATTTATGTGGGGGATTCAAATTTTTTATTTTAAGAAATGAGTTTAAGAATTATTTTATTTATTTAAGGAGTTCTTTTTATTCTTTTAATGAAAATTATTTTTGGAGAGTTTCTCTTGTGGGTAGTTTTTATTCATATCTAATGATGTATTTTTCCTATTCTTACCCTGTGGGTGGAAATTATTTTTATCCTGAGGGTTATATTCCTTTCCCCTACTACTCTATGAAAGTTACTGTAAATGTTCCTGACTAAAAATGGAGAAAGTTATAGTTGTTAAAAATCTTGTAAAGTCTTTTGGTGTAGGGTTTAAAAAAAGGGAAATTTTGCATTCAATTTCTTTTGAAGTTAAAAAGGGTGAAATATTTGGTTTTTTGGGTCCAAATGGGGCTGGAAAAACTACCACCATAAAAATTTTGACTGGTCTTTTAAAATATGATTCAGGAGAGATTCGGGTTCTTGATGTTAAGCCAGGAGATAAAAAAGCAAGGGAAAAAATAGGATTTTTACCTGAGCAGCCCTATTTTTATGACCATCTTACAGGTTATGAATTTCTTGAATTTACAGGAGAGCTTTGTGGAATGGATAAAGTTAAACTTAAAAGTAAGATTGAGGAATTACTTTTAAAAGTTGGTTTAAAGGAAGCTAAGAATAAGAGAATAAGGACTTATTCAAGAGGAATGCTGCAAAGAATTGGGATTGCGAATGTTTTAATAAGAGAACCAGAAATTCTAATACTGGATGAGCCCTTAACAGGTCTTGATCCAATTGGAAGAAAGGAGATAAAGGATTTAATATATGAAGAAAGGAAAAATAATAAAACTATATTTTTCTCCTCCCATATATTACCTGATGTTGAAGAAATTTGTGATAGAGTTGGAGTTATTTTTAATGGTGAAATAATAAAAATTGGACCACTCGAGGGCATTTTAAAAGAAAAAATTAAAAGTTATGAAATTATCTTAAAAAATGTAAATTTAAAGGATTTAAATTCCTTAAAATATGAAACTTTCCGAGATGAAGTAATTATAAAAGTCCCTATGGAGGATGTGGAAAAAATTATAAGAGAACTTCTTGAAAAAAATGAAAATCTAAAAATTTTAAAAATAACTCCTGAAATTTATACCCTTGAGGAATGGTTTGTAAGTGTTATAAAACAAAAATGAAAAGGATATTTGTTATAGCAAAAAATACCTTCAAGGAATTGAAAAGACAAAAGGTCTTTTTTGTACTTCTCCTTTTTGGCTTTTCAATGCTTTTTATATCCTTTTTCCTTTACCCCCTCTCAATTGGTGAACAGAGTAAAATAATAAGGGATTTTGGTCTTTCTGCTATAACCTTCTTCAATGTTCTCCTTGTTATAATAAATGGCTCTACTATACTTTACAGGGAATTTGATAAAAAAACAATTTATCTTGTTATAACTACACCCGTTGAAAGAAAGGAGGTAATCCTTGGTAAATTTTTTGGTTTATATTTTCTCATCCTTTTAAATCTATTTCTAATGGAGATTTTTCATCAAATTCTCATATTTTTTACTGATGGAAAATTTGATTTAAAAATTTTTATTGCTCTTTATCCCTTTTTATTTGAAATAGGAATAATTATAAGTCTAATTTTATTTTTTTCAACTTTTACAGGAACAACCTTTTCAGCCTTTATGGGGTTTATCTTTTATGTAATTGGACACCTTATAGAAGCTTTGAAATTGTTTGCTGAAATATCAAAATCTTATTTCTTAAAGATTTTTTCTTACTTCTTTTACTATACCTTGCCAAACTTAGAGCACTTCAACATAAAAAACCAAATAGTTTATAGAGAAATTCCAGAAAAGGAATATTTTTTATTTGTTAGTTCCTACGGTATTATATTTATAATCTTTCTTCTTTATGCTGCCTCTTTGATTTTTGAAAAAAAAGAATTTAAATGAAACATATTTCATATCTATTTTTGCTTTTGCTTTTGATAGTAAATTTATCCTATAAAATAGAAAATTTAAGGGATATTAAAGAAAAATCAATAGAAATCATATATCTTCCAAAAGGGAAAATACTAAGACTTTTAGCCCTTGATCATAAAAATTCTCTTGCTGATTTCTATTTCCTCCAATTCGTTCAATATTATGGACATCATCTACAAACAGATCTAAAATTCCCCTACATGTATCCAATTGTTGATGTGATTACTGACCTTGATGAAAAATTTCTCCATGCATATACCTTTGGCTCAATAAATTTAGCAAGTGATGTAGGAGATAGAAAACACGCAGAATTACTTCTCTTTAAAGGTATGTTCCACAATCCTGATAGGTGGGAATACCCCTTCTGGATGGGTTTTCTAAATTACGCTATTTTTAAAGATTACAAAAAGGCAGGGATTTTTTTTAAACTTTCAACCTTTAAAAAAAATGCCCCAGATATCGCCTTTAGATTTTATGCCTTTACTTATTACTTTAAACTAAGAGACTTAGAAAAAGCTCTTGAACTCTGGACTTATATGTATAACAACGCAAAAAGTGAAATAGAAAAAAGAATTGCTGAAGACTATATAAAAAGAACAATAATGAAAATTCATATGAGAGATTTAACAAAAATTTTAAAAAGATATATTAAAGAAAAAGGGAAAAAACCTCTAAGCCTTAATGAACTTTTAAAAGAGAAATATCTAAAAGAAATCCCCCCACACCCCTACGGAGGATTTTACTACATAAGAGACGATAGCGTATACTCAAAAATACCTAAAAAATAATTTCAAAATGCAAAATATTTTTGCAAAATGCAAAAAATCTCCTCCTAAACTAATATATTTTTTAAAAAATTTACCCCTGGAACAAATTTTGCTTTAATAATAAATAGAATTGGGATGGTAAGCGAGCTGGGGTTCAAATCCCTGTGTCAAAAATAAGGAGGTAAAAATATGAGGAAAGGTTTTACCTTAATAGAGCTACTTATCGTGGTAGTTATCATCGGTATCCTCGCAGCCATAGCCATTCCAAACTTTATTGCTATGGTTGCAAAAGCAAAAGATGCTGCTGTGCAAAGTAATATGAAAACTGCTCAGACAGCTGTAGAAGCTTTTGCCACTTCAACTGAAGGTTATTATCCTGTTAATTTTGCAGTCACAGTTGATGAAGCAAGAGATGAGGTTGGTCTTCCACAAGTAGGTGACAACACAAGTATAGCAGGAGTAGCAGCTGGTCTAAAACCTGATCCAACAGCAGGAGATATACTTTTACCAGTAGAATTTCATAATCCTGTTAGGGCAGCAACAAATGCCTTTGATAGTGGTGCAGGAGGAGTTGATGATGACCGGAACGGAGTTTTTGATCAAACCTGGGCTGATGATAATGCTGGAATGATCCAATATGGTGCTTATGATCTTCCATGGAATGCTGCTTCAGGTAGTGCAGCAGCTCAAGCTTATGCTATTGGAGGTTTTGGAGCGAAGAAGAATATTCCTCTTCTATTGACCTCAGGTCAGTAATAGAGATTGTAGTTCTTTTGGGTAAGGGGGGGCAGAAAGCCCCCCCTTTTTATTTATTATATATCTAAATTTTGGACTTTTTTAGCATTTTTAAGAATAAACTCTTTTCTTGGTTCAGTTTTTTCACCCATTAATATGGAGAATAATCTATCTGCTTCAGCAGCGTCTTCAAGTGTAATTTTTTTAAGAATTCTTCTTTCAGGGTCCATTGTTGTTTCCCAAAGTTGTTCAGGGTTCATCTCTCCGAGACCCTTGTATCTCTGAATATTTACTCCATCCTCTCCTCCAATTTTCTTTAAAACTTCCTCCTTTTCTTCCTCTGAATATGCATAATATACCTTTTTCCCTTTCTGAATCCTGTAGAGGGGTGGTTGTGCAATGTATAAAAATCCCATTTCAATTAGAGGTCTCATATACCTGTAGAAAAGGGTTAAAAGAAGTGTTCTTATATGACTACCGTCAACATCAGCGTCAGTCATTATTATAATTTTGTGATACCTTATTTTTTCTGGTTTAAAATCTTCTTCACCAAAGCCTGCTCCTATTGCCTGGAATATAGTTCTAATTTCCTCATTCTTTAAGATCTTATCAATTGATGCTTTTTCTACATTTAAAATCTTTCCTTTTAGAGGTAAGATTGCCTGAAACTCTCTTACTCTTGCTTGTTTTGCAGAACCACCTGCACTCTCTCCTTCGACTACAAAGAGCTCTGCTTTTGAAGGGTCTTTGATGGCGCAATCACTGAGTTTCCCTGGAAGTATATCTGAGTCAAGAAGTGATTTTCTCTTTGTTATTTCTTTTGCCCTTTTTGCTGCTACCCTTGCTCTGGCAGTGGCTATTACCATTTTTATTATCTTCTCTGCTATATCTGGATTTTCCTCCAAAAATTTGTAGAATTTATCGTAGAAAAGTGATTCCACAATTCCTTTTACATGGGAATTACCCAGTTTTGTCTTTGTTTGTCCTTCAAACTGGGGAGATGGCAATTTTACATGAATACAGGCCGTTAACCCTTCTCTTGTATCTTCACCTACTATTTCAGGGTCATTTGGTTTTAAAATTTTCATTTTTTTGACATAATCCACAATTACCCTTGTGAGTGCTGCTTTAAATCCTGTTACATGTGTTCCACCTTCATGGGTATTTATTGTATTAACAAAACTCAGTATATTCTCATACTGATAATCAGAATTGTATTGAAGTGCGATTTCAACCTCTACATCCTCCCTTTTACCTTCCATCCAGAAGGGTTCGTGCACTGGGTGTCTTGTCTCATCAAGAAACATTACAAAATCCTTTAAACCACCCTGTGTAAAAAATTCATCTTCTTTTCCGGTTCTCTCATCAAAAATTCTTAATCTCAGTCCTCTTACAAGGAATGCGAGTTCTTTTAATCTTTTTTCAACAATTTCATATTCAAATTCTGTTTTTTTAAAAATCTCTTTATCTGGTTTAAATCTGACCTCTGTTCCTGTGTCTTCTGCAGTTCCCACAACTTTAAGGTCAGTTAATTTTTTGCCACGTGAGAATTTTTGATAATATATTTTCCCATCCCTTCTTACTTTTACTTCAAGGAATTCCGATAATGCACATACAACCGATGCTCCGACTCCATGAAGTCCTCCTGAAATCTGGTAAACCTTCTGGTCAAATTTACCCCCTGCGTGTAAATATGTAAAAACAACCTCCACTGCTGGTTTTTTCTCAATAGGATGGATATCTACAGGAATTCCTCTACCATTATCTTTTACAGTGCAGGAACCATCTGAATGCAGAATTACATCCACCCGGCTTGCATATCCTGCAAGGGCTTCATCAACTGAATTATCCAGAAGTTCAAAGATTAAATGGTGAAGTCCCCTTCTGCTTACATCTCCAATATACATAGCAGGGCGTCTTCTTACACCCTCAAGACCAGGAAGTATTTGTATTTTAGAAGCATCATATCTTTCAGACATTTTATATCTCCTTTTTATAAGTGAATTTTAAATCTTTCACTATTTTTCTATTAAAAAAACTATTTATCTTTTTAACAATCTCCTTTTTTAAACTATAAATTTCTGACCTCATAAGTGAATCTGTTGAATAAAGGTAAAGAATCCCATCTTTACAATAAACTGCCTTCACCTTTTTTGCTATACCCTCCCCCACAATATCTTTCCAAACTTTACATACCCTATATTCATAAATCTTTCTCTCAAGCCCCTCTTTTTTAAAAAGGGTGTAAATTATTTCTCCTATGTTTTCCATCTTAAAGCTCTATTAGACTTGAGGAATTTAAATCAATACTTCTCAGAGATGTGATAATGATCTGCCCATCCCATTTTTCCAAGAAGTCCTTAACAAGTCTAAAATCAAGGATTGAAAAAGGGTCATCCAGCATAATAATGGGATATTTACCTCTTTTTTTCATCATCTCTGCAAAAGCAATATAAAAATAAAACAAAAAAAACCTTTTTTCTCCTTCTGAACACTGGGTCCTAAGCTCATATCCATCCTTCTCAAAATGAATCTTATCCCTTGAAATACCAAATAAAGTTATACCTCTTTCTCTCTCTTTTTCAGGATCTGCATCCAACAAGGAAGAGAGATAATGAATTTTAATATTTATATACTTTTTCATAATTTCTTCTGTTTCTTTAATATATATTATACGCTTTTTCTGCAAAATTTTTCCATTATCCTGAAGGATTTTCTTAAAAGGATCAATTTTATTATATTTATTTTTAAGAAATTTATTTCTTTGTTTAAGAATTCTATTGTAGGAAAGTAACATTCTGAAATATTCTGGATCTATAACTGAAAAAATATAATTTATTTCTCTTAAAAGTTCCGGTTTATTCCAGAATATGTGGTCTTTTTTTGAGTAAAAGAAAATTATGGGGAATCTTTGAAATATATATGTATAAGATGGGACCTTTTTATCAAATAAAAATAACTCCTTCTCCTTAGGAAATATTTTAAGTTTTAAATCAAACCGTCCATTCCTTGAGAGTCCTTTAGAGTGAACTATGGATATGTTCTCCCCTCTTTTTATTATTTCTATATTTTTTGCACTTTTAATGTTTCTGGGATAAAAGAGCATTGAGATTGCCTCAAGAATGGAGGTTTTTCCAGAGCCATTTGGACCTACGATAATATTTATTCCTTTTTTGAAATTAAATTTTGACCTTCTAAATTTCCTAAAATTCTGAAGATTTAAAGAGTTTATTTCCATGCATTTAATTAATTATAATATAATAGAATTGAATTTTTAAAATTAAAAGTGTAAATATTAAAAATGTTAATTTTATCCTTTGAAACATCGTGTGATGAAACCTCTGTGGCAATTCTACAGGATAAAAGGATAATATCCCATATCCTTTCCTCTCATATTTCAGCGATTGAATTTGGGGGAATAATGCCTGAATTTTCTTCAAGAACTCATATGGAAATAATTGTTCCGTCACTTAAATTGGCACTTGAGGCAGGAGGGGTAAGTTTAAAAGATATAAATCTTGTTTCAGCCACTCAGGGGCCGGGTCTTGTGGGGTCCCTGCTTGTAGGATATGTTTTTGGAAAATCAATTGCAAACTCTCTTTCTGTTCCTTTTATTGGTATTGATCACTTGGAAGCCCATTTATTTTCTGTTTTTAAAGAAAAGGAGCCAGAATTTCCTATTTTATCTGTTCTTGTATCAGGCGGGCATACTGAGATTTTTTTAATTGAGAATTATAATGAAATAAGATACCTTGGAGGAACACTTGACGATGCAGGAGGAGAATGTCTGGATAAAGGGGCAAGGCTTTTGGGTTTTAAATATCCTGGTGCTGCCAAGATGGCACAGCTTGCTGAAAAAGGAGATATAAATTTCCTTAACTTCCCCCTACCTCAGACTCCGCCCTTTACATTCAGTTTCAGCGGATTAAAAACTGCCCTTTTGAGGTATATTGAAAAATTAAGTAAAGATGAATTTGAAGAATTAAAACCGCATATAGCAGCTTCCTTTCAGGAAGCTGTTTTTCAGCATATTTTGATGAAAATAAAAGAAGCAATTTTAATTTTGAATATCAAAAACCTAAAAATCTCTGTTGTAGGAGGGGTTGCGGTTAATGATAGGTTAAGGAAACTCTTTTATGAAAACTTTGGAGAGGTATTTTTCCCTGAAAAAGAATTATGTGGAGATAATGCTGTTATGGTAGGTATAAGAAGTTACTATATTTATAAATTTAGGAAAAAAGAGTTTATTGAAACAGAAGATGTTTACACAAGATATCCCTTTCAATTTAAAAGGAGGATTTAAGATGATTGAAATAAAAATGGGAGAATTTTTTGATGAAATTAAAGATAGGGATGTGGATGTCTTAATAATAGGTGCAGGACCCGCAGGGCTTACTGCAGGAATGTATGCTGGAAGAGCAGGTTTAAAAAGTTTTATTCTTGAAAAAGGAACTATTGGAGGTCAGCTTTGTCTAACAGACTGGGTAGAGGATTATCCAGGTTTTCCAGATGGAATTAAAGCAGTTGAACTCATAAACCTTATGAAAAAACATGCTGAGAACTTTGGAGCAAAAATTGTAAGAGAAGAAGCAAAAAAAATTGAAATCCTTGATAATGGTCTTAAAAAAGTTATAACTGATTCAGGTGAATGGAAGGCAAAGGCTGTCATTGTTGCTACAGGTTCTTACCACAGAAAACTTGGAGTAAAAGGAGAATCTGAACTTATTGGAAGAGGTGTATCAAATTGTGCGGTTTGTGATGGTCCATTTTTTAAGGAAAAAGATGTTGTAGTTGTTGGTGGAGGTGATTCTGCAGTTACAGAAGCAATTTATTTAACGAGATTTGCAAAAAAAGTATATTTAGTTCACAGAAGGGATAAGTTCAGAGCCCAGAAATTCTATGTTGAAAGAGCAAAAAATAATCCCAAAATCGAATTTATTCTTGATACTATTGTAACTGAAATTAAAGGTGAAAATAAGGTTGAGGGAGTGGTTCTGAAAAATGTAAAGAAAGGAGAAATAAGAGAACTCCCCTGCTCTGCTGTTTTTATTTTTATAGGTCTTATTCCAAACTCAGAAATTCTTAAGGGAATTGCAAAATTTGATGATAGAAATGCTGTTATTACTAATGATAAAATGGAAACAGGGGTTCCTGGTATCTATGCTGTAGGTGATGTGAGGTCAACTCCTTTAAGACAGGCTGTGACTGCTGCATCAGATGGTGCAATAGCGGCAATGATGGCTGAAAGCTATATATCAGACCTAAAATAAAGTATGATTGAACTTGGGTCTTCATCTCTTTTTGCTGCCTTTTTAGCCTTTTTTCTCTCTTCAGTTTTATTCTCTATCGGTATAAGAAAGAAGGATATAAGGTTTTTTGAGTCTGGTAAAAGGGCTGTCACAATTGGTTCTCTTTTTGTTATTATATCTTCCCTTTCTCTTGTTTATCTACTTATTACCCAGAATTTCAAGGTTGAATATGTAGCAAGTTACACATCCAGCTCTCTTCCTTTTCTATTCAAAATTGCAGCCTTCTGGGCTGGTATGGAAGGTTCAATGCTCTTCTGGACTTTTATTCTGTCTATTTATTTTTTAATCTATATGTTCAATGCTAAAACTGAAAATCTTCATCAAATCATCTCTTATCTTTTCATTTCTCTTGTTACCCTTTTTTTCCTTTTTATAACATCTTTTTTTTCAAATCCTTTTAAAACCCTTCCATTTACACCACCTGATGGAAGAGGAATGAATCCTTTATTACAGAATTATTGGATGTTAATTCATCCTGTAACTTTGTATCTCGGATATGTGGGATTTACAATTCCCTTTGGATATGCTTTAGCTGTGCTTTTAAAGGGCGAAAGAAAAGGATGGGAAAGGAAAATAAGGAAATGGAGTTTAGTTTCCTGGCTTTTTCTTTCAATAGGAATTGTGTTTGGAGGAAGATGGGCTTATTTAGAACTTGGATGGGGAGGTTACTGGGCATGGGACCCTGTTGAGAATGCATCCTTTTTACCTTGGCTCACAGCAACAGCATTTATCCATACCCTTTTTATCCAGAGAAAAAAAAACACCCTTAAAATGCTGAATCTTGCCCTTATAGTAATAACATTTATCCTTGTTATCACAGGGACCTATATTACAAGAAGTGGTATACTTTCTTCAGTGCATGCTTTTGCAGAAAGTGAACTTAGTTTTTATTTCGTCTCACTTATTTTATTAACCTTTATTTTCCTTATTTTTTCATTGATTAAGTTCAGAAAGAACTTAAAAGAAAAGGATGAAAAATTCAATTTATTTGGACTTGAGGGATTATTTCTCTTTCTCCTCTTTTCTCTTATTGCGATAACAGTTGCAATTCTTATTGGAACCTTTTATCCCATTATAAGTGGTGTTATAACAGGTCAGAAGATAAATGTAAAACCTGAATTTTTTGTCAAAACTACAGGACCCTTTTTCATAATAATTCTTTTCCTCATGGGAATCTATCCCTTTACCTATGAAAATACATCAAAAAGAGTCTTTTTACTTTCAATCCTTGCTTTTGTTATAACATCTCTTTTTGTCTTTATAAAAATTTCAAAGAACCCAGGTGCTTTTTTAAGTTACGGTGCTTCTGCTTTTGCTTTTATTTCAAATATTTATCTTTATATCAGAAATTTTAAAAAATATAAAAAAAACAAAACCAAGAATTTTCTTTTAAAAAAGACAGGTTCCTTTTTAATTCATTTTGGTATAATTCTGACTGCAATTGGAATTGTATCCTCCTATGGGTTTAAAGTGGAGAAAGAATTTACATTAAAAAGGGGAGATACCATCATTTTTGAAGGATATGAAATTGAGTATGAAGGTTTAAACCATGATTTTGGAAAAAATTACAATGCTTTTATAGGAGAGTTTATCATTAAAAGAAGAGGGAAAATCCTTGGAAAACTTAAACCTTCTTTAAGATTTTATCATAACTGGGAACAACCTTCTACTGAGATGGATGTTTTACCTTTATGGCATGGTGATATCTATGGAGTAATTCAGGGATGGGAAAAAGATGGAAGAGTTTATATAGAGCTCTTTTACAACCCACTTATTCAGCTGGTATGGATTGGAACAACTCTTCTTTTTATAGGTGGCTTTGTTCTTATAATAATTAAACAGAGAGAAGAACTAAAATGAAAATACTTTATGCTCTATTTTTTATAATCATTACTCTCTTTTTTGTATTTGAGCCTTTTTTTAAAAAGGATTGATAAACTAATTCAAAAACTTTAAAATTTTATAATATGCTTTATGAAGTTTGTATAAGATGCGGTTATGAAATAGACAAAAAAGGAAATTTTTGTCAAAATTGTGGATTTTATATAAAAAGGGATTTTTCAGAAAAGGACCTTTTTGTCTTCAGGATGGACATAATTAACTTTACAGGTATGACTCAGAAAGTAGAAATTTTTGATTTAAAAACAAATCTTTCTCTTCTATTCTCAAATTTAAGGAACATTTCAGAAAAAAATGGAGGATATGTGAACCAGTATATAGGGGATGAAGTTGAAATAATATGGGGGCTTGTTAAGAGTTTTGATTATAAAGAATTTTTAAACTTTATAAAAGACATTGATGAATTCTTTAAATCAGAAACACTGAAAATAAAGTTTAAAATGAGGATGTTTGGTGGATATGGGAAAGTTCTGATATATCCCATCCACACAGGAATAAAGGCATATTTACTTATTGCTTCGGATTTTATAGATAAATTAAACGGGATTAAAAATCTAACAAAGGAAGGAGAGATAACTATCTTTGGTGATGTGGAAAATATCTTTCCTCCAAATTTGCTTGAAAAGAGGATAGAAAATGGGTTTACATTATTTCTGTTAAAAGGAGAAAGATAAATGGAGGAGATTGAAAAGTTAGTAATAGACCTATTAAAACAACTGGGAGTGGGTTTTAATGTATCTAAGATGTATCCTCCAGGGCATCCTGCATATGATAAAATAGCCGATGAGGTTATTGATTTACTTTTGAAATTTCATCCGAAATACAGAACCATTTCCCTTTATTTCTTTGAAAATCTTGTTCTTTTTGAAGATAAAAGAATAGATACAAGCCAAGTTCCAGCAATGCTGGCCCTTGCAAAGCTCTTTTTTAGAATAAACATTGAAAGTATTTCAATTGATAGAGATGTATCAAGGGAAGATGTAAAGGGTTTATTTGAGGTCCTTTCAAAACCTCTAAGGGAATTTAAAGATATTAAAGACCCTACAGAATTTCTGCTACAAAAGGGAATAGAAAAAATAAGATTCAATGAGGTAAAGTTTTCTCTAAGGTCAAGAGGTGAAGATAAAGAAATAAGGTTTGACCCTGATTTAGTTCTCAGAGAAATTGAAAAATCTGATGAGCCTATGGAAGTTATGAAAAATGTTTTAGGGGAGAATCTGGTTGAAAAAGCAAAAAATCTTTTTAAGAAGGCAGATACACTTAATCCCTTGCAGATGTCAAAAGTTTTTGCAGTTCTTTTAAAAGAAGAAGGAGAAAAAGCTTTCTATGAATTCTTAAACGACAGGGAGTTAAGGGAGAAGATAAGAGAAATAATGGAAACAATGGATGAAAGTGATTTTCTGGTTTTGATTTCCGGGATTCCAAGGGAGAAAATAGGCAAAATTCTTGCCTTTATCCCTGAAGATAAAAGAAAGGAGCTTCTTAAGAGAATCCCTTCCTCTAAAATTGAAGAAAAGATTGACAAAATTATAAAAAATTTTGATGAACTGAGAGAGGAAGAAAGAGAAAAAGAAATTAGAGATATATTTTTAAGTATGGTGGGTATTGATATAAGAGAAGATTTTGATTCTAAAAAAGTAAAAGATATTATTTCAGCACTTAAGATTGTTTCATATTACCTTCTTGAGAAATATGGAGAAGAAGGTTTTTCAGGTCTTTCTCTTATCGTATCCCAGATATTTAAAATTTTATCTCCAAAATTGAAACAAAGATTTATAGAAGAATCTGAGAAATTTAAAGAAATAGCAAATTCAATAAGAAATGTTCTGGAAGAGATGTCCGACGAAGAACTCGTATCTCTGTTTGGAGGACTTGAAGAAGGAGAAACAGTTCTTCCTGATACAATTAAGGATATTTTAGCAAAAAGAAAATTCCATGGTAAATCTGAAATAGGGGTTCATAATAAAGAGCTTGAAATACTTGAAAGGGTCACAAGAGAAAAACATCTTGTTATAACAGGAGAGAAAAAACTTAAGTTTCTGGAAAAGGAGCTGAAGGAAGGTATAGGAGCCTCAGAAATAGAAAATATGTTGAAACCTCTTGTGGAAAAAATTGAGAAAGGAGATGAAAAGGAAAGAAATTCGGCAGTAAACGCAATTTCAGCTCTTGCGATTTCATTTATAAAAAGCAATAAACTTACTCCCCTTGAAAACATCCTTAACCTTATAAAATCAAAAATTTTTGAGGAGGAGCATCCTGCTGTTATATTTTCATATATTGAGGGACTTGAGAAGATTATTCAGGAGGCAAAAGCAAAGGGGCATAAACCTATTGTTGAGGACATTCAGAAAACATTTAGAGACCTTCTTGATTCAGAAACCAAGAAAAAAATGGCTATAAGAGCACTGGGTAAGGTGGGAACTGAATTTGCATTAAGGATGTTATTAACAGCTCTATGGGATGAGGATACAGAAAAGGATGTTAAGGAAGCACTATTATCTTCGGGAAGGGAAGGTTTCAATGCACTAATGGAAGTTTTTCCTGAAGTTGAAAATATGAGTATAAGAAGAAGAATAGCAAGAATTCTTGCAGCTTTCCCTCCTGAATATAGAAGAGAATTTTATGATGGACTTTTTGAAAAAAACTGGAAAATACAAAGGGATATTGCCTTTATTCTTGGAGAAAGTAAAGACCCAGAGGGTGTTCCTCTTTTAATAAAACTTTTAAAAACAGCTCAGGACATTGTGCGTTTAGAGGCAGCAAAATCACTGGGAAAAATAGGAGACCCTTCAGCTGAAGGGGCTTTAATTGAGGTGTATGCTGAGTATCCGAGCAAAGATGTCAAAAGAGAATGTATAAGAACCCTTTTAAAAATAGGAACAGATAAAAGCATTTTCGCTTTTATGCAACTTATAGAGGAAGAAATAAGTAAAAATGAGTTTTCTGAGCTTTTCCTTCCTGCTCTTAATTTTATTCTGAGGTTTTCACCTGAGAAGGTATATCCTGTTATAGAGAAATTACTTTTTGAAAAAACATTTCTAAAAAAACCCAAGTATCCTTCACAGCTCAGGACAGAAATTGTAAGAATAATCTCAAGATACAAAACTGATAGAATCAAAGGATATCTTCAAAGTCTCTTAAATGACCCTGATTCACAGGTAAGACTTGCAGCCTCTATTGGAATAAAAAAGATAGAAGAAGGTGATAGAAACTGAAAAAAGAATTCAGTGTCAAAGATGTAAAGCCTATATCAAAGAGACAAATAATTTTTGTACATATTGTGGTCTCAGATTAAAAGAAGGCAAATTATTTGATAAGGGAGACCCTGTTTTTAGAACATCTTTAAGAAAAAAATATTTAATCTCTTTCTTTTTAAGTTTTAAATGGAAAGTTAAATTTAGGGATGCATTTTTACCAAAATTTAATTCCTTTGTAAAGGAATTTGATAAATTATGCAAGGAATATGAGGGTTGGCTTGAAAAATTTAACCATTTTGAAGGTGTACTTGTTATTTTTGGAGAAAGTAAGTTTGAAAAGGATTTAATTTATAAGGTGCTTGATTTTTCCTTCAAGGTTGAAGATTTAGTTAACAGGTTTTTCAAAAATACATGTGAATATGGAATAGGAATATGTTCTGGATGGTCTTTTTTTGGAGAAGTTGAACCAGGAAACCCTGTGTCTGTTACCGCTGTTGGTGACTGTGTAAACACTTCTGCTCGTCTCTCCACACTATTTAATGGAAAGAAATATGTAAGTGATGATATATTTGAATCAACATATAGATTTTATGAATTTGAACATATCGGTAAAATTAAGTTAAAAGGAAAGTTTGAAAAGATAGATGTATATGTTTTAATTTCAAAGAAAAAAGAAATAGATAAAGAGCCTTTTATTTTCCCCTATATTCCAAGAGAAGATGTTGAAGAAAGAATCAATAGCATAATTAAAAACTGGACAGAAGGTAAGACAGAGAGAATCTTTATAACAGGTGAAGCAGGAATTGGTAAAACATTTATTGGGGAAAATATTGTAAACAGATTAAAAGATAAAAGTTTTGTTATTTCTTTAAAGGGAAGTGAAATATATATGCACAAACCTTTGTATCCTTTTAAAGAATTAGCAGAGAATTCCTTAAATAAAAAGGAGTACAGATTCATTAAAATATACCTTGAAACGTTTTTAAGGGAGATGAATTCACTTAATCCTGGATTGGACACCAGACCACGCAAGGAAAGATTGAAATATTTACTTTTTGACCTCTTGAGAATTATATCAAAAAAGAGAGATGGGCTTGTTATATTCTTTGATGATGTAGATAGATGTGATAATTTTACAATTGAATTTATAAATTTTATTAAATCTAAAATTGAAAAAGCACTTTTTATTTTTACCGGAAGAGTATTACCAATAAATTTTGACATCAAGGATGTATACAGGATTAATTTGAGACCATTTGAATTTGAGGAAACCAGGGAGTTGATAGAAAAACTCTTTGGCAGAGTTAAAGATGAAATTGTGTATGAAGTTCATAATAAAACAGGAGGAATTCCTCTTTTCATTTCTCAGTATATTAAAAGTTTGAAAATAAAGAAAAGAGATATAAGAGAAAAACCGGAATTGCCCTTATCATTCATAAGTTTTGTCCTATCCCCTATACAAGATCTTACTCCGGAAGAAAGAGATATTCTTGAAATTCTGAGTGCAATAACTGAACTTGACCTTGAATCCCCTCTTTCAAAATATTATTCAGTCAAAATTGAAAGTAATTTGGCTTCACTTATATCAAATGATATTGTAAGAATTGAAAACAATAAGATAGTTTTTATTAATCCTCTTGTAAGGGAGGTTATTTATGAATCACTGCCTGACAGAATAAAAGAAAGAATTCATCAGGAAGTTGTTGATGTTTTGGCAGGAACTCCCTGGGCAGAGAACAATCCTTATTTTGTATTTATCAATGCATTAAAGGCAAAAAAATACGCTCTTGCCTTTGAATATGGATTAAAGAGTCTTAAAAAACTTCTCACAGAGGGGACAGGCTTTATACCCAATTTCATTTTGGAAAAAATAGATGAAGAGGTTCTGAAAAATTATAATGTTAAACCGCTTCAGATGGGAAACTATTTCTATTTAAAGGGTATATATTCTTTCTTATCAAAGGATTTTGAGAAGTCAATTTATAACTTCTATAAAGCATTAATACTTATAGATGAAGAGGATGAAAGGTGGAATGAAATAAATCTTTATCTTGCAAAATCCTGTATTGAAAGGGGTAATGGGGAATCAGCCAAAAAGTTTTTAAGAGATATAAAAATTAGAGACGAAATAATATCAGCAAGAGTAAATATAGCATGGGCAGAACTTTATGAGAAGAAAGGGGCATTCTTTGATGCGCTGATATTTATGAGGAGAGCAGATAATGACCTAAGGAAAAAAAGAATTACCCTATCAACTTTTAAATTGCATCTTTCAGACCTACTCTTCTGGACAGGTAACCTTGAGGATGCATTAGAATCCACCCTTGAAGCTGAAAGGGAGGCTTTTATGGAGATGAACTTTGAAAATGTGATAGAAGCTCAAAAGTTTAAAGCCTTCATAGGATTTATTTTCTCAAATGAAAACATTTTTAAATCAGCTGTTAGGACAGGACTTTCCTTCTCACAGAAATTTGAAAATTTGCCTTATGTTTTTTATTTTAAAAATTTTAAAGGTATCTATGAAGGCAACTATACTTTTTTAAATCCTGAGGTTAACCTTAACTTCTTAAGAGACCCCTATATATTCTTTTCTATGAGCCTCAAGCATAATGAAGAGTTTATGGGAAAAATTACAAATTTAGATATTGCTGATAATCCGAATTTTCCCTTTTTCCAGAAACTCTACATCAAATCAATTACAGAAATTCAGAGGAGTGAAAAATTGAGCGAGGATATAAAAAAACTTCTTGAAAAAATTTTCAAATATCCTATCCCTATTGTTCATCTTTTCATAATAACCCAAATAATGCGATATTGTAAAAAAATAGAAAGATATGATATAGTGAGAATTTTACTGAGAAATTATGTTTATATTTTTGAGGACCTAAAATCAAGAATTAAAAAATCCGAGTTTCAGAAAGGGTTTGAATTAAACTCTTACTTTAATCCTGAAAAAATTCTCGCAGAAGTTTAATAAAACTAAACCTTTATTTCTTTTCGCCCAGAATCCTAAATTCAACTCTCCTGTTCATTTGATGTTCTGTTTCAGTTCGTGCATTCCTTATAACAGGCACATCTTCCCCATATCCAACTGCAATAAGTCTTGATGGATCAATATTGTGTCTCTCAATAAAATACATCCTCACAGCATCTGCCCTTTTCTGACTCAATTCTTTATTATAACTCCTTGAACCTCTTTCATCTGTATGTCCTCCAATTTCTACAATCACAGTAGGATTTTCTTTTAACATAATTGAAATTGAATCAAGAATTGGATAAGATTCAGGTCTTATTGTTGCCTTGTTGAAATCAAAATAAATGTTTCTGAAAGTAAATACCATTTTTTCTTTAAGCATAGGGAAATCCTTTATTATTTTCTCTTCTCCCCTGATCTGAACATAAGCTGCCTGAGGTATATACTTTTCTGCCTTCACCTTGAATAAGTAAATACCCTCTATTAATTTAACCTCATAACTTCCATCAGAAGAAGTTTTTAACTTGTGAATCAAACTGTCTTTATTTTCAGGATATATTGAAATTTCAGCCATAAGGAGTTCTTGTGTTTGTGCATTATAAACTTTACCTTTAACAATTCCCCATTTTGAAGTTAAAAGAATCTGAGCCTCCTTTGTAACACCTGGCTCAATTACAATTCTTTCTGTTTTGACACCATAATCCGGGTGTTCTACTCTAAAAATATACTCTCCTCTTTCAAGTTTGAATTTAACAATTCCTGTGCTATCAGTTTTTACTTGGGTCTTTTTACCTTCATATTCCACTTTTATGTTTGCATCTGCAATAGGTTCTTCTGTCTTTCTATCCTTAACATACAGAGTAAGAAGCCCAAATTTTGTTTTTAATAATACATTGATTTCTTTTTCTTTACCTTTTTCAATTTCAAAGGGTCCTCTTTTTGAATAATAGTTTTCTGCCTCAACTTCAAATGCATACCTTTCACCCTTTAATTTTCCGGTCACTTCACCATAGTTATCACTTAAACCCTCAAATATGGTTTTGCCCTTTGTATCAATTATACGGAGTTTGGCATCTGCAATTGGTCTGTTTGTAAGTGAATCAATAATTTTAAATTTATATTTACCCAGCAAGGGTGAATGAAATTCTATAAGGAAAGATAAGGAAAGTCCTCTAATACCGGAAAAAAAGCCCCTATGCTGTGATATGCCAAAATTTATGGAGGAAAATCCCCTGCTTATTATACCAAAACCCAGAGAAAAAGAAAAACCTTCGTAACCTCCAAAAGTTAAACCTCCTCTTAGAGGTATTCTTGGATGAACAAAATATTCCCCACCAAGGGAGAGTTTCGGTGTTTTTGTTGAAAATGCAGTATTTTTAAATCCCTGTTCCCATAGAAAGAAAAACTTATATTTATCCTCAGGATGTTTGTAAAAGGAGGAAAGGGTCAATATAAATGGTAATCTAACATTAAATCCTCCCTGCACTGTATCAACAACCTCATTGTAAAGAGTATCAATAAGGGTGTCTGTATCCATACGCAAATAAAAGGAATCAAGGTTTCCTTGATGTATGTATGTTACTCCATTGGAAAAATTTAAACTTGAAAATACATTTTTAAAACCGATTGAAACATTATAAAGTTTTTTATATTCCAGTCCAAAACCTAAATCAAAAGAATACCCGAAGTGTCCAAATGTGGTATCAATTCTGATACTTAATCTATCGTTACCCATTATTGCATCGCTTGAAGAATTAAGGTATACATCCACATCATTTAGTTCAGCATAAGGACCTGCTATATAAAAAGAGAGATTGGTGCCATAAAGTAATTTTACTTTTTCATCAGGTGTTATATAATTCCCATTTCCAAATCCTGTTCTGATTTCAAACAGATTAAGGGCTTGAAGATAAGTATTATCCTTTGTAGCATGGTATTCTCTATCAAGTTCATTTCCATATAGAATCAATCTCAACCAGGGTTCAGGTAACATTAAAAATGTCCCTTGTAATAATCTCAATCCAAGGGCAAACCTTCCAAAGGAAATAGAAAAAGGCGAAAAGTATGAAAGATGATTTAACTTCCAAGCATTCCCTGAATAATTCAGAAACTTATCTTTTAAATTCCTGTTTATAGAATCTCCAGGAGCAGACATTATGTCATTATAGAGAGCAATGGATACTGCATTATTTGTAAGCGCTATATTTGTTCCTAAAAGGGAAAGCGTATATGAAGGATTGAAATCAGACCCTATAAGAGCTGGATTAAAGTAAATATTCTGACTCGCAAAGGGATAATTGGGGGGTAAATTTTCTCCAACCGTGAAATATAAAGGATATAAAATTAAAAGTAGTTCTATCATCACTCCCTCTCCAGTGTATAAACAGTTACTCCCAAGTAACCTTTTAATTTAATAAAGTCATCAGGTTTTATATATGCGTTCCCCTGACTGTCTACAACTGCCTTTGCAATATAATATATTATGCTATCTTTGGCAAGGTCAATTATATCTTTTGATATATCAATTTCCCATGAAAAGGATGTGCTATCTGTGGAAACTCCTTCTTCATTTTTCGGCGCAGGTTCAAATAGAAGGGCATTTATAGGTGTGAAGGTATCAGTGCTTGAAGAAAAGAGTTTAACATAGAGAGTAAGTCTAATAGGTAAGGAATGTTTCACATCAAAATGGAGAAAAACCCTCTGGATTCGGTTCTCCTTTGCTGCATCCCTTATATTCTTGCTTTTGTTTTCAATTGTATCTGGAAATGTTATAATATTATCTCCAAGTATTCTCGCACCAAGAAGAGCTTCTTTAAAGGTTTCAACAGTATCAAAATTTGCGATTCCTGAAATAATTTGAGGGATTACAATAAAAAGATGTGGACCTGCAGGGAAGTTATCAAATGGTAATCTATGAGTAATTTCAAAATTTCCTGTCACCTTCCCTTTTACACTATCAGATTTAAATAAATAAAAACTATCAGCAATATCATCCCAGACAAAAGATACTATTTTTGTTTTTAATGAGCATGGGGAACTTAAAACATTACCCTTATATCTTGCACCAGAATATATAAGAAAAAGTAAGGAACCAAATTCACTTCTTGTTGTATCTATAATTTCAGGTATAAATTTTTTCAAAGTGTCTTTCACTATAACGCGATATCCCTGATAATTCTGAAGATTTGTATAAAATCTTCTCTGTAAATGAAAAACAGAATCAGCAATAACCTTATATTTATCACTTTCTGAAACTTTTTCCCGAACTGTTGTCCTTTTAAGTTTTCCCGGAATCCTTATTGTAAGAAACCATCCAACCTCATGGGGCTCCTTTATGCATGAAAAAACAAATATTAAAAAAATAAATAGATAAATTTTTTTCATTTTAAAAAACTTACTTAATATTAAAGGGGAGCAGGGTATTTTTTATAGAACTTTAAACCCGATTTCCAATTTAACCCCTGCTCCCCTCTAAAAATTTATTCTCCTGTTTTCAACCAGCGAAGACCAGGATATTTTTGGAAATAGATTTTAACTGTATATTTGAGACCATCTTTATTTACAATTTTAATTTTTCCAAAATGATCATTAGGACCTATTACATTATCAATAGGTGAAAACTCAAACCACATATAATACATTGCTCCTTGATTTGCAGCAACACCTGTTTCATAATTTCCTTCCTTAGGAGCAATAAAGTTTTCAGCATCAAAATCTCCAGAAATTGGAGAAAATGCAGCATCTATATTCGGATTATTATGGTTGTTAGTCCGGAGTAAGTCCTCATTAAAGAGCATCCATGCTTCCTCCTTATTAACAACACTTACAGCAATAGCTGTTCCTTCCACAAATTTTACATAACTTGGATGGTTTGGATCGGGATCAGTTGCATCCCATACCTCAAGATTTTGTGTGAGCACAGGTGTAAAATCAAAAGTTTTTGCAATTGATTCTTTATCTCCTGCGTAGGCAAAAATACTTATTTTCTTAGCAGGTTCCCTCCATTCAAAATATGTATTTTGTCCCTCATATTTCAATACTCCATCTACCCTTACCCTATATCCATCAGCACCATCAACGGGGTCCCATTCAAATCTAATTCCTCCACCTTTATCCAATAGGGAGACTATTCTTGCATTGGGAGTTGCCACTTCCTCATCACCCTCACAGTTTGTAAGATAAACAAAAAGCACCAACATACTTGCTATTGTGATAATTTTTTTCATAATTTCCTCCTCCTTATTATTTCTTTCTTATAGGTGGTAATTTAGGTGTTTCCTTTTTTGTCCCTGTTTCTGTTTTGGTTTTTTCCTCCTTAACCTTAGACAATTCCTCCATTTTCATCTCAAATTCCTTCAACTTACCTTCCAATTCCTCTATCTTTGTTTCCAGGTTTTTTATTTCTGTTTCCAGGTTTTTTACTTTATTCGGAAGCTCCTTAACCTCAGGAGGCACCTGGCAAGACCAGAATATAAGTCCTGCCATCGGTATTATATAGAGGAGTTTTTTCATATGTTTATCTCCTCCTTCAAATTAAAATAGGGATTTGAACCCATATTTTATTGATTTAATTATACAATATATTATAATAATTAAACAAATGAAAAAAATCTCAATCATATCTTTGGGTTGTCCCAAAAATACTGTGGATAGTGAATATCTGGCAGGGAAACTCCTTAAAGAAAACTATAAACTCACAAATCCCGAAAACGCAGACGGAATTATAATAATGACCTGCTCCTTCATAGACCCTGCGATAAAAGAAACAGAAAAAACAATAAAAAAATTCCTTAAACTAAAAGAAAAGAAAAAGATAAAATACCTCGCAGTAGGAGGATGCTATGTCCATAGATTTAAAGAAAAAATAAAGGAAAAATTCCCAAAAATTGACTTAATCTTCGGGTTTGATGATATTGAAAAGTTTGAGAAAATCCTTAAAAATAAAGAAAAAACCAACTATAAATCAACACAATTTCTATTCTCTGATAAAATTCCCAGATTTATTTCAACAAGAAATTATGCATATTTAAAAATTTCAGAGGGGTGTAATGAACTCTGTTCTTTTTGTGTGATACCTAAGATAAGAGGTAAATTTCGTTCAAAGCCTCTTGATAAAGTAGTTGAAGAGGCGGAAATTCTTGCAAATTCAGGATTTGAAGAGATAATTTTAATTTCCCAATCCACAGGACTTTATGGAATTGATTTGTATGGAAAAAAGACTTTAAAAGATTTACTAAAAAAATTACTAAAAATAAAAAATCTCAAAATTTTGAGAATGTTTTATATCCATCCTGATGACCTGGATGAGGAAATTTTAAAGATAATTACAGAAAATGAAAAAATGGCACCATATCTTGATGTCCCAATTCAGCACATCTCAGAAAATGTATTAAAAACAATGAGAAGAAGAGGAAATAAAAAAAGCATTTCTAAGGCACTCGAACTTATTGATAAATACAAAAATAAAAGATACCTCACAATAAGAACAGAAATAATAGTAGGTTTTCCTACTGAAAAAGGAAAAGACTTTGAAGAACTCTACAATTTTTGTAAAAATGATAAATTAATTAAGAGATGGGCTGTTTTTAAATATTACAATGAGAGGGGAAGCTTTGCCTATGAAAATTTTGAATCTCTTGGAGAGGAAATTATTGAGAATAGATTCAGAATAATAAGTGAGATTGTATCTAAGAAAAACAGGGATTTAGCAAAAGAATTGATAGGTAAGGAAGTAATATTTATTCCTGAGTATAAAAAGAAAGGTAAAGTTTTTGGGCATACTGAATACGATGCCCCTGAAATTGATATCCCCTCTTTTATTGAGAGCAAATCAGAAAATTTGAGATTTAAAAAATTAGAAATAAAAGATTTTACAGATAAGGGATTTATTCTAAAAGAGAAAGAGTAATACTTTTAAATTCTCTACCCTTACCTATGGGTACATTTTCCAGGCTGAGGGTTTACCTCTTATTCGTAAAAAACAGCAAGGGGTGGTATATTTTTCTTTATGAATTCTATTGTTTTTTCTTTTACGGTCCTTGCGTCGGGCATTTCAAGGATATTTTTTGCAAATTCCTTAACCTTTTTGTATTCAAGCCATTGAAATATTCCATACAAAAGAGGTATTGCATCAGGATGCACTGAGAGTTCATCAACACCAAGTCCCATAAGGATAACAGCTCCCAAGGGGTCTGATGCCATTTCTCCGCAAACAGAAACCTTTTTTCTATAAGGGTGAGCTCCTTTAACAACATGGTGAATAAGATTTAATACAGAGGGATGAAACTCACTATAAAGGGGAGCGAGAAAGGGATGAGACCTATCAACCGCAAGAGTATATTGTGTTAAATCGTTTGTTCCTATAGAAAAGAAATCAACAGCTGATGTGAATTCCTTTATCATTAACGCTGAGGCAGGTGTTTCTACCATCATTCCAACAGGAATGTAATTGTCAAAAGGCACATCTTCTCTTGTAAGTTCTTTTTTCGCCTTTTCTAAAATACTTTTTGCTTCTTCAACCTCTTTAAGAGTTGTAACCATAGGAAAAAGAATTCTTATATTCCCAAGATTGGATGCCTTGAGTATTGCCCTGTACATCATCTTCATTATTTCTCTTTCAAAAAGAAGAAACCTTATTCCCCTTAACCCAAGAAAAGGATTTTTTTCCTCAAATCCCGGGATACTTGGCTCCCCAGCAACATCAATCAGTCTAATAATCAATGGGTCAGGGAATACCATCTTTGAACCCTTTTCAAATATCTCTGCAAGTCTATCCTCATTATGCCATATTGCAGGATCCCACATTAAAAGTTCTGTTCTAAAAAGACCAACCCCGAACCCCTTATTCTTCACAATTTCTTCAATTTCTTCAAGTCCTGCTGCATTTCCCATTATTGAAACCCTTTTTCTTTCCTTTCCCTTTGTTTTTTGGGGTCCTTTAATTATCCTTTGAATTGTATCACTGTAAAGAACAGGTTTTCTTTCATACTCTTTCTTTGTCTCCTCCGAAGGACTTATTATAACCTTTCCCGACCAGCCATCAATTATTATCTCTATTCCATCCTCCACATTTTCAAGTATGTTTCTTACTGCACATATCATAGGAACCTTTAAACTTTTTGCAACTATTGCGCTATGAGAAGCAACACCTCCGTATTCTATTATAATTCCCACATTTTTCACCTTTGAAAGTGAAAATACATCAATCGGAGAAATGTCATCCGATACAACAACCGTTCCTTCCTCTACATCAATCAAACTGGGTTTACCCTGAAGAACTTCAAGAACCTTTCTCACAAGATGATTTATCTCCCTTGCCCTTTCTCTAAAAAGACTATCTTCACTTTCCTCCATTCTACTCAAAAATTTCTTCATCGAACTTATAAATGCAAATTCAGCAGTATAACCCTTTTCTATCTCCCTTTTAACCTCATCCTCTATTACAGGGTCATTTATTATCAAAATTTCACTTTCTATTATCCTCCTATAACTCCCCTTGAAATGCTCAAGAACAGACTCAAGTTCCCTTATAATCCTTTCTTTTGCTTTATCAAATTTTAATAGTTCTTCTCTTTTACTCTTTGCCTTTTTTTCCTCAATTTTAAAAGACTTTAAATCAAATTTCTTAACTTTCCCTATAACTATTCCCTTTGAGGCGGGTAAACCCTGGAATATTCTTTTTTCTATTTTACTCTTCACCAAACCCCTCTTCCACAAGTTTTGTAAGTTCCTTTATTGCTTTTTTTTCATCAGGCCCTTCACATCTTATAATAAGCCTACTTCCCTTCGTTGCCGTTAAAATCAGCAAGCTCATTATACTTTTTCCATCAGCTTCTATACCATCTTTTATAACAGTAACCTTGCAATTATATCTTGATGCAATTTTAACGAATTTGGTTGCCGGTCTTGCATGAATTCCGAGAGTATTAGTAACTATAACTTCTTTCTCAATCAACTTTCTTGAACCTATCTTTCAGTTTTTCAAGAACCGAAGGCAAGGTTGTATATTCCATTTCCTCAAGACCAAGTCTATGAGGCTCAAATGGTCCCATTCTTCTAATATAATCGGTTATCTCCTGCGCCCTTTTCCTTGTTAAATCAAAAGCAGGGTCATCAAACATATCCTTTGGACCAATAAGTTTTCCATCTTTTAACTGAAATCCAAGCGCAACAACCCTTGGAGGACCATCAAACCTTGTACATGAAGCATCTTTCATTGAAACAGGCATTAAAGGACCCCAGTGAGAACCTCTCATCCATCCTGCAACAAGATGAGCAATTGAAAAGGCTTCAAGAACCTCTCCTACAGCAGGAAATCCACTCTGCGCCCTTACTATCATCACAGGGTCATCCTTTCCTATATATCTACCTGCAATTAACGATAATCTCTGAGTAGAAGCAGTGGCTGCTATTTCCCCATCTTTTCTATATACATTTTTAATTGCATATGTCTCAACAGCTCCTATAAGAGCAAGCAAATCATACATTTCTTCAGGACAGTTAAGCCTAACAGACTTTCCATCCTTCATATGTAAAACCTCAAACACAAAACCATCATGAAGCTTAGGGTCAATTATTAGTCCTGCTGTGTTAAAAGGGTCTGCAAAAATTTTAAATAAAGGTAAATTCCATGCACCCGGAGATGTTTTGTCTGCCATAAAAACAATTATTGGTTCAGAAGGTCTTTCCTCTATCTCCATCTCTGCTACACCTGGCCCCATCCCTTTAACATTTCCTGAAAAGGCATCTGATAAGATATCCTGCCCAGCCCCATATAAACCTAACTCTTTTGCTTTCTCAGCTCCCTTTTTAAAAGTATCCCAGGCAAGTCCATGAATATCTGAATTATCAACCCCCTTTGTATGAGTCATTATAAGTTCAAGGTCATCACCTGCATGTGCAACAAAATAATCAATAATAACCCCCTTTTTCTTTGCCTCTTCAAGTTCCTCCTCCGCTAACGCCATTAAAGCTGGATGCATAGTTGAATGACCAACATATCCACCAATATCAGCCTTAATTACACTTATCGTGGTTTTCATTTCAAAACCTCCTTTTACACCAGGAATTGAACCCTTTGAAATTTCACAATTTTAATTATATAATTTATTAAACCACTTTTTTATAATAATATATTTTAAAGCTTTTGTCAAGATTTTAATAATTAACCTTTGAAGGGGTTCCATTCCCTTCTAAAAATTGAAGACTTTTAAGGTGAAAAAAAGAGGAATATGTATCTGGCTTACTGGTCTTCCCTGTTCAGGCAAAAGCACAATAGCAAAAAAATTAGCCGAAGAGATTTCTGAGAGAGGAAGAGACACAGAAATACTTGATGGTGATATTGTAAGAGATATATTAAACAAAGACCTGGGTTTTTCAAAGGAGGATAGATTGGAAAATATGAGAAGGGTCTCAGTTCTCGCTGACCTTCTTACAAAACACGGTGTTGATGTAATTGTGGCTCTTGTATCCCCTTACAGAGAAGGAAGAGATAGGGCAAGAGAGATTTTACCAAATTTTGTAGAGGTTTTTGTAAAAGCACCCATTGAGGTGTGTGAAAAAAGGGATGTAAAAGGTATGTATAAACTTGCAAAAGAAGGGAAAATTAAAAATTTCACAGGAATTAATGACCCCTATGAAGAACCCCTCAACCCTGAGGTTATATGTGAGACCGATAAGGAAACTGTTGAAGAAAGTGTGTCAAAAATCTTAAAGTTCCTTGAAGAGAAAAAACTTATTGAAAAAAGAGAGGAAGAAGATAAAGGATATACAGAAGAGGAGGAAGAGGAGGTTAAAAAAAGACTTGAAGAACTCGGATATATTTGATAAAAGAATTAAATAATCTATTATTACTAAGGTTAAAAAGCTTAAGTAATTTAATAAAACAGTTTTCTTTTTGGAAAAGAACTCTCCTTCCTTTTTCTCTTGCTTTGTTTTTATTCTTTTTTCTTTATTTCATATTTTATCGTGTTTTTTATTTTTTAAATAAAATACCTCTCCTTGGAATTCTTGTTTCACAGAAATTTCTTGATTTCACTCTTATGGGAATATTCTTTTTCCTTGCACTATCAAATATCGTTGGCAGTTTTTCACTATTTTTTGAAGATGAGGAACTCTCCTTTCTACTTAAATTTCCCTTAAAAAAAGAAAGTATCTTCACATTTAAATTTATAGAAATCATACTTTATTCAAGTTGGGTTCCCCTTATATTCCTGCTTCCCTTTATACTTTCATATTTAAAGGTATTCAAACCCGATAACTTCCATCTTCTTTTTATACCCTTCAATTTTATTCTTTATATAATTTCTGCAGGCCTTACAGGTATTTTTTTGTTTTATATTTTCATAAAATCCTCACCCGTTATCAAAAGAGAACTTTTGCCCTTCTTTTTCGGGATTATATTTTTTATATTTGTTCTACTTTACCTTAAATATGCGAATCCAGAAATATTTAAAGTTTTTGACGCAAAGAGCTTAAAGGAAGCAGTAAATATACTCAAAAAAGCAGGATCAATGTCTCCTCAATTTTTACCCTCCAACTGGTTAACATCAAATATTATAAATGCAAAAAATCCTCTTATAACACTTTTACTTTTCATGTTCTATAACATTACTTTATTTTTACTTCTTAACACACTCTCCTATGAAGGTCTCCTAAATAAGAGTTTTGTCTCAAAAAAAGGAAAGGGAGGGAGAAGATATAGATTCATGTTTTTACAGAAGGAGTTAAAGAGTTTTTACCGTAATTATTCACAACTTTCTCAGTTTATTTTTCTTCTTTCACTTTTTATTTTATATATTTTGTCAGTAAAAGGAAAAGGTATAAAGGTTGATTTTACCCTTTGGCATATCTTCCTAAGCTATGCAAATTTCACCTTTACCCTCTATCTCATGATAACCATAGCAATAAGATTTATCTATCCTATGCCTTCTTTAGAAGAAAAGGGTATTTCCATCATTTACTATACAGGCAAAAAACCTCTAAAATACTTTTATTATCAACTTATTTTTTATTTCCTTTTTACTCTTTTCCTCGGCTCTCTTATTTTTGTTTTAACTCATTTTTCCCTTAAGGTGAGATATTTCAGAGAGATAACATTTTTCATGTTTGTTTCAATTCCCTTTATGCTTTTCAATATATCATTTATATCCCTCTCAACAGGTTATATAATGCCTCAATTTGAGGAAAAAAATCCCGCAAAAATTGCCTCAAGCCCTGGTGCTTTCTTTACCGCAGTTACACTAATTTTATATCTCCTTTTATCAGTATACTTTTTAGTTCAGCCCCCTTTGAAAAGGTATTATTATCAGGTGGATACGAAGTTTATATTTTATTATTTACTTTTTGTAATTTTTTCCTTTATCATATTTTTGATATTTAAAATTTTGCTTATCCAGAGATTAAAAAATTTTGAATTTTAAAATGGCACGAATTATTGGAATTGATTATGGTGAAAGATACATAGGTTTTGCTATCTCTGACGAAAATGAACTGATCGCCTCTCCTCTTTTTGAGATTGATTTAAAGAAGAAAAAATTCTGGGATGTTCTTCAAAGAATAATAGAAGAATATAATCCAAATACTTTTGTAATAGGTGAACCCCTCTCACTTTCTGGCAAAAAACTTAAACTTTCAGAAAAAATAAGAAAAAAGGGGAATAAGATAGAAAAAAAATTCAAGATAAAGGTTGTCTACTGGGATGAGAGATTTACATCAAAACTGGCTGAAAAACACAGAAAGGAAAATGTCCACGCTATATCTGCTGCTTATTTATTGCAAAACTATCTTGACTTTAAATATAATAAAGAGAAAAATAAATAAAAGGAGGAGGGTTTAATTTTCTAATTCTTTATTTTTAACATTTTAAAAATTTAAAAAAGGAGGAAAAAATGAAAATTACAAGGGAAGAAGCCCTTGAATATCATTCCAAGGGAAAAAAAGGAAAAATTGAAATAAAATTAACAAAACCATGTGAAACACAAAGAGATTTATCTCTTGCTTATACTCCAGGTGTAGCGGAACCATGTCGAGTTATACATAAAAATCCTGATTCTGTCTTTGAATACACTGCTAAAGGAAACCTGGTGGCTGTTATTTCCAATGGAACAGCTGTGCTGGGATTGGGAAATATTGGAGCACTTGCAGGAAAACCTGTAATGGAGGGTAAATGTGTTTTATTTAAAAGGTTTGCAGATGTTGATGCAATAGATATTGAAATTGATACTGAGGATACAGAAGAATTCATAAAAACCGTCAAGTTCATATCTCCTACATTTGGTGGAATTAATTTAGAGGACATAAAGGCGCCGGAATGTTTTGAAATTGAAGAAAGATTAAAAGAAGAAATTGATATACCTGTATTTCATGATGACCAACATGGCACAGCAATCATCTCAGGAGCAGGTCTTTTGAATGCCCTTGAACTTGTGGGTAAAAAAATTGATGAAGTTAAAGTGGTTTTTAACGGCGCAGGTGCCTCTGCAATTGCATGTGCAAGATTTTATATCCTTCTCGGGGTAAAAAAAGAAAACCTGATTATGTGTGATTCCCAAGGGGTTATATATAAAGGAAGAAAAAAAGGTATGAATAAATTTAAAGAAGAATTTGCTGTTGAAACTGATAAAAGGACCTTAGCTGAAGCACTGGAAGGAGCCGATGTTTTTGTGGGTTTATCAATTGGAAATGTTGTTACAAAAGAGATGGTAAAAAAAATGGCAGATAAGCCTATAATCTTTGCAATGGCAAATCCTGACCCTGAAATCCCTTATGAAGAAGCAAGAAAAGCAAGACCTGATGCAATTGTTGCAACTGGTAGAAGTGACTATCCGAACCAGGTAAACAATGTGCTTGGATTTCCCTTTATTTTCAGAGGAGCTCTTGATGTAAGAGCAAGAAAGATAAATGATGAAATGAAACTGGCAGCAGCAAAGGCACTTGCAGAGCTTGCAAAAGAAGATGTGCCCGACTCTGTTGCACGAGCCTATGGTGTAGAAAGGATTGAATTTGGACCGGATTATATAATACCAAAACCCCTTGACCCGAGAGTTTTATATTGGGAAGCACCCGCAGTTGCAAAAGCTGCAATGGAAACAGGAGTTGCAAGGATTAAAATAGACATAGAAGAATATAGAGAAAAACTTAAAGAAAAAGTGATGAAAGGCGGAAAAATCATGCATATTATAATACAGGAAGCAAAGAAAGAACCAAAAAAAGTTGTATATGCAGAAGGAGAACATGAAAAAATAATAAGAGCGGCCAATATTGTTGCAAATGATGGGATAGCAAAGCCTATCTTATTGGGAAGAGAGGATATAATAGAGGAAAAAATAAGAAAATTGAAACTTTCCTTTGATCATGAAGTTATTGACCCTGTTATATCACCCAAGAGGGAAATATATGCAGAAAAATTATTTAAAATAAGAGAAAGAAAAGGGATGACAAAACAAAGGGCATATTATCTACTTTCAAATCCAACGGTTTTTGGTTGCATGATGGTTTATGAGGGAGACGCTGATGGACTATTAACGGGACTTACTCTTGATTATGCAGATGCAGTAAGACCTGTTCTTCAAATAATTAAAACTCATGATTCTTCAAAACATGCTGCAGGGCTTTATGTTGTGATTATAAAAGACGAGGTTTTCTTCTTTGCTGATGCTACAATAAATATTAACCCTGATCCTGAAACACTTGCAGAAATTGCTATTTTAGCTTCAAATTTTGCAAAGGAGATGGGAATTGAACCAAAAGTTGCCTTCCTTTCCTTTTCCAACTTTGGTAGCGTTAAAGCTTATGAAGCTGAAAAGGTAAGAAAAACAGTAAAGATTTTTAAAGAAAAGAATCCAGATATAAAGGCAGACGGTGAAATGCAAGCTGATACTGCTCTTGTACCCGAAATAATAGAGGAATTTTACCCTTTCTCTGAATTAAAAGAAAGAGCGAATGTTTTAATTTTCCCCAATCTTGATTCTGCAAATATTTCTTATAAGATTCTTCAAAGACTCGGAGATGCCCAGGTTATAGGTCCTATACTCTTAGGAACAAAAATGGCAGTCCATGTCCTTCAAAAGGGTGATGATGTTCAAGACATTGTTAATATGACAGCGGTTGTGGTTAGAGATGCTCAAAAAAAATCAAAAATATAAAAGCTCTGTAAAACCCATAAGACTAAGTGTAAATGTTGACCATATAGCAACACTAAGAGAAGCAAGAAAAGAAAAATTTCCTGACCCACTTGTCGCAGCCTTAATTGCAGAACAAGCAGGAGCATGTGGAATAACATGCCATATAAGGCTTGACAGAAGACATATTAAAGAAGAAGATGTGGAAAAACTAAAAAAACATATATCAGGGGAATTGAATGTTGAAATGTGCACAGAATTTGTTGATTTTGCACTTAAGGTAAAACCCCACTGGGTAACCCTTGTCCCTGAAAGAGAAGGAGAGATTACAACTGAAGGAGGTCTTGACTTAAAAAAAGTAGAAAAAGATATTAAAAAGGCAGTTAAAAAATTGAAGTCCGCGGGAATAAATGTAAGTTTGTTTATAGAACCTGATAAAGAAATAATAAAAACTGCAAAAGACATAGGTGCTGATGCAGTTGAATTAAACACAAATACCTATGTTATTTCTGAGGGAGAAAAAAGAGAAAAAGAAATTGAAAGATTGAAGGAGGCTGCAAAATATGCAAAATCCTTAGGGTTAAGAGTAAGGGCAGGACACGGACTTACAAGACAGAATTTGATTCCCCTTCTTGAAATTGAAGAAATTGAAGAAGTATCAATAGGTTTTGCAATAATTGCTGATAGTGTCCTCTCAGGACTATATGAGGTGGTAAAAGAATACAGGGAAATATTAAGGAGGTAAAAAAGGTAAAAAAGGCTCTATTTTTTTTATTTTTCCTTTTCTCATGTACAAAGGTGATAAAAATTGAAGACCCTAAGGAAGAGTTTATTCATTTTCTTGAAAAGAATGAAAAAGGCGAACTTATCTCCATAAAAACAAAGGGTGATGTAACTGTTAAAAATAATTATTATTTTAAAGGTAAATTCAAATTTGAGGCAGATAGTGAAAATATAAACCTCATTTTCTTATCTCCTTTTGGTGCCGAGAAATTGGAAGGGGAATTAAAAGAAAAAATATTTCTTTTAACAAAAATCCTTTTCGCTCCCCTGAAATATATGGGCAACACAAGAGTTTTAAGGGCATTTAAAAGGGAAAAGGAATTTGTTTTCAAACTTGAGGGAGGAATTGAAGTTGTTTTTGACGAAAATAAAAAATTCAAAAAAATAAACCTTCCTGAGGCAAGAGTTTTAATTGTATGGGATAAAGACATACCTTATAATATAAAAATAAAATCAAAGGAAGGTGACATAAGAATAAGAATTGAAAACATAAAAGCGGAATTTAAAAATGGAAAAAATTAAAATATTTAAAATATTTGAAAATAAGGACGAACTCTGGGTCCCAATTGAAATTGCAAATATTGAAAATGTTGCAGTCAGAGTTGCCAGAATTCAGGGAGAATACCCCTTCCATACCCATAACGAAGGAGACGAATTTTTTGTGGTCTTAAAAGGTGAGATTTTTATTGATACAGAAGAAGGAACCTTTAATCTTAAAGAGGGAGAGGGACTACTTGTCAAAAAGGGAAAAAGACACAGGTCAAGGGCAAATATCCCTTCTATAATAATGCTCATCGAACCGAAACATCTCATAACAAAACCCAAGGGTTGATAAAATCTCTAAATGATTTTTTAAACTATCTTGCATATCAAAAAAATTATCCAAAAAATACAATTAAATCTTATGAAAAAGATATCAGGTTATTCTTTGAATACACAAAAGAAAAATTTAAGATAGAAGAGCCAGAAAAGATAGAGAGATTCCATATAAGGGAATACTTTGCTGACCTTTTAAAATATGGATACAAGAAAAGAACCATAGCAAGAAAAATATCCTCATTAAAAGTTTTCTTTAAATTCCTCTTAAGAGAAAATAAGATAAAAGAAAACCCCTTCATAGGTATTAAAACTCCAAAACTTGAGAAAGAACTTCCCCAAACATTACCAGAGGAGATCTTAAAGAAGGTGCTTGATGAATGGGAGCCTGAAAATTTTATTGAAAAAAGAAATAAATTGATAATTGAATTTTTGTATGGACTTGGGATAAGAGCAGATGAGCTTTTGAATATAAAAATTTCAGACATTTCCACTATTTTAAGAGAGATAAGAATAAAAGGTAAAAGAAATAAACTCAGAATCATACCTATACATGAAATATCTTTTAACTTATTTAAAGAATTTATGGAGGAAAGAAAAAAAATTCACCCTGAAAGTGAATACCTTTTTATCTCAAAAAATGGAAGAAAGTTTTCTTATTCATCCCTTAGGAAAATTGTCAGAGAAACCTTCAATAAAAGAGCAAATACACAAGGTGTTCATCCCCATCTTTTAAGACATGCCTTTGCAACTCACCTTCTTGACCATGGTGCTGATTTAAAAAGCATCCAGGAATTGCTTGGACATTCCTCCCTCTCTACAACAGAAATATACACAAACCTCTCACTAAGAGAGATAAAAAAAATCTACAAGAAAACACACCCCCGTGAGAAGTTAAATGAAAATAGTGCATTTAAAGAAGATTGATTCAACACAGGAATATTTAAAAAATTTCTTTAAAGAATTTAAAGATGAGGAGCTTTTCATATTTGCTGATACTCAAACAAAGGGAAAAGGAAGGTTTGAAAATAAATTCTTTTCACCTGAAGGCGGAATATATCTTTCCTTTTACCTTCCAGATTTAAAAGAACAAAGGAGAGCATTTCTAATAACCTCTGTATCAGCTTTTACTTTTATTGAGGATGTAACAAAAAAATACAATTTAAGACCCTATATAAGGATTCCTAACGATATCATGATAGAAAATAAAAAGATATGTGGTATTTTAATTGAGAAAATAAATGATAATTTTATAAATGGAGTGGGTATAAATGTAAATACGGAGGATTTTCCTGAAGAATTGAAATCTGCAGGTTCACTCTATCTTTTCACAGGAGAGAAATTCAATCTAAATAATTTAAAGATGGAGCTTATAAGCAGAATTCTTGAATTTAATAAAAAAAATTCAGAGTTCCTCTATGAAATTTATAGGAAAAACATTCCGCTGAATGTAAAAATTGAATTTGTTCATGAAAACAGAAGTTATAGAGGTATTCTCAAAAATATTATGGATAACTTTTATATTGAAGTTTTAAGAGAAAAAAATATAAAATATTTTTCCCTTTTTGAAATTTTCAATTTCAGAATAATAGATGAAAAAGAGAATCTGTTTTGATATTGGTAACAGAAACATAAAGATAGGTATCTTTGAAAGTAAAAGGAAAAAACCTGAGTTTTTTATTGAGAAAAAGGAGAAGGCAATAGAAATTATTGAAAAAATAACAAAAAAATACAGGGAAGAAAAACTATACGGAATTTCTGTTGTTCCTTTTATTGAAGAAAAAATAAAAGTAGGATTCAATGTAAGATTTTTAACTCATCGTGATTTTAAGGAAATAAAAAATCCCTATAAAGAAAAGGAAAAAATAGGGGTTGATAGAATTACAAATGTTTATTCCGCTATAAATCTTTATAAAACTCCCTTAATTGTTATGGATTTTGGGACAGCAATTACAGTGGATTTTGTTAAAAAAGATGGTAACTTTATGGGTGGGCTTATAATTCCTTCTTTTAAAACCCAACTTGAAGTTTTAAATAAAAGCACAGCACTCATAAATATTCAAAATTTAAAATTAAATTTTAAGTTAATAGGAAAAAGCACAGAGGAATGTTTAAGTTTTGGTATCATGGGTAGTCTAATCTATGGACTTAAGGGAATTGTTGAAGAAATAAAGAAAAAATATGGGTTAAAAAATTTTAAAATAGTGCTTACAGGTGGGGATGGAAAACTATTCAAAAGATTTATTAAAAATTCCATTTACAATCCTTACTTAACATTATATGGAGTTTATCTAAAATCACTTGAACTATGAAGATAATAACAAATTCTCCTGAGGAGAGCTTTGAACTTGGTAAAAAGGTTGCGGAAAAAATAAAATTGCCTATGAGTATCCTTATTGAAGGACCCCTTGGAAGTGGAAAAACAACTTTTATAAGAGGTATTCTTTTCTATTTTGGTTACGATATAATAAGAAGCCCTTCTTTTCTTTATGTTTATGAATATCCGATACCTGATGGAAAAATTTATCACATAGATTTATTCAGAACTCATATAGATGACATTGAAAAGAAACTTGACCTTTTAAGTCTTCTTGAGGAAAAGGCTTTATTTCTGGTTGAATGGTTTTCCAAAGCTAAAGAGGTAAAATTTCCTGCCCCCCGTTTTGTGAAGATAAGAATAATCAATGAGAATAAAAGGGAGTTTGAAGGTGATATATTTAATTCCCTTGAGTAATTTTGATTTAACCCTTATTGAAAAGGCAAAAATTTATGTTGAAGAGGTTTATAAGGGAAAAATAATTATAAAAGAAAGTGCTATATTTCCTGAGGATTGTTACAATTCATCAAGAGAACAATATGATGCGAAATGTGTGCTGAATAAGATTTCTTCATACAGAGAAGCTCTTACACTCTACATAACTGATAAAGACCTTTACATAAGGGGTTTAAATTTTATTTTTGGACTTGCCATGCCCTATGAAGGAAAGGGTATTGTTTCAATTGCAAGATTAAAAGAATCTTTCTATGGTAAAGAAGAAAATAAAGAACTTCTTATTTTAAGGATAGCTAAGGAAATAATACATGAACTTGGTCATTTAAAAGGTCTATCCCATTGCCCTGACGCAAAATGTGTCATGCATTTTTCCAATTCTCTATATGATACTGATTTTAAAAGTTATAAACTGTGTGAAAAATGTAAAGGAAAATTAAAGTAATATCCCTTCTAATTCCAAAAGTTTTCTTTTCCATTCAAGACCTGCGGAAAAACCAATAAGTCCTCTTTTTCCAATTACTCTATGACATGGTATTATTATAGGAAAAGGATTTTTTGCTAAAGCCTGCCCCACACATCTTCTTAGATTTTTATTTCCCACTCTTTCAGCAAGTTCAGAATAAGTTAAGGTATTACCCCATTTAACTTTTAAAAGTTCTTTAAATACCTTTCTCTGAAAATTGGTTAATGAATTCCAATCAATAAATTTAATTGAATTTTTAAAATTTTCCTTATTACCTTTAAAATAGTTCTCAAATTCATTGATGCTCTCTAAGAATTTTCCCTTTGCTTCATTTATCACTTTAAAACCTTTATAGTTCAAAAAGGAAGAAAGTGTGATTTTTTTAATCAGGTTATCTTCAAAATCTATTAAAATTTCACCAAAGGGTGATATTATTCTAACCGTGTAATTTTTCATATATTATCTCTGCAAGTTTTTTACCTATTCCTTTGACCCTTGCGATTTCATCAAGAGATGCGCCTTTTAATCTTTCAATTGAACCGAAATATTTCAGAATCTCAATTTTCTTTTGCTCACCTAATCCTGGGATCCCGTCCAGTTCTGAAACTTTAACCTTTTTATCCCTTTTAGCCCTGTGATAGGAAAGAGCAAATCTATGAGCCTCACTTCTTATATTTTTCAAAAGTTTTATACCATGAGATTTTTTTGGAATCATAACAGTTTTTCCATCAGGAAAATAAAGCTGGTCAAAGGTTTTTGCAAAGGCACATATATTTACATCTGAAATTCCTATTTCCTTTAAGGCAGAAAATGCTACTGAAAGCTGGGGTTTCCCGCCATCTATTATAAATAAGTCGGGGAATTCTTCTCCTTCATCTTTTAGTCTTTTAAATCTTCTTAAAACAACTTCTTTTACCATATGGGGGTCTGATTTTGCAGATTCTGTTTTTATTTTAAATTTTCTATATGATTTTTTGTCAGGTTTTCCATTTTTAAAAACAACAATTGCACCAACCCTCTCCTCTCCAAAAGTATGTGATATATCAAGGCATTCAATATAGAAGGGGAATTTTTTAAGACCAAGTGCTTCTTTTAATTCAATTACTCCCTTTGAGGGAAGAATCCTTCCTTTTTTTTCTATGTAATATTCTTCAAGTTTAAATCTTGCATTTTCTTCTGCAAGTTTTAAAAGATTTCTCTCCTCTTCTCCCATAGGTTCTCTGAATTTAACTTGCACATTTCTTTTAATTAAAAGGGCTTCTTCTATTTCTTTTAATTCATTAAAAAAATTTTTGACAACAACTTCCTTTGCACCTAAGATTCCGGATAGATAATATTGAAAACAGAAGGAATATATAATCTCCTTTTCCTCTGAACCAAGAGGAACATCAAGTATAAAATTTTCTCTGTCAAGAAGTTTTCCTTTTCTTATTCTAAAAAGACAGACAGAGGTAAAGGGATGATAAGTTGAAGATGCTATAATATCAACTGATTTATCCTCATTAAGAACCACCTGCTGGGTTCTTGAAAGTTCTCTTATTGAGTAAAGGGCATCCCTCAATCTTACTGCCTTTTCAAATTCAAGATTATCTTTTGCCTTTTCAATCTCTTTTAAAAGAAAATCCTCCACACTTTCTGTCCTTCCCATAAAAAATTCAACTGCTTTATTAACCACTTCCCTATATCTTTCAGGTTTGACCCATCCAGGGACACAGGGAGCAGGGCATCTTTTTAATTCATATTCAAGACATGGATTTATCCTTCTTTTTGATGGTAATTTATATTTACAGGTTCTTATTGGGAAGATTCTCAAGGTCATTCTAAGTGCTTTTCTTAAAGCTTTCGCAGAATGAAAGGGACCTATTAAGAGGGAGCCATCGTCCTTTAAATCCCTTGTTGTAAAAATTCTCGGGTATTTCTCATTTAAAGTTATTTTTAAATAGGGGTATTTTTTATCATCCCTTAACCTTACATTAAACTTGGGTTTCTTTGCTTTAATAAGATTATTCTCAAGCAGAAGGGCTTCAGGTTCAGAAGATGTAGTTATAAATTCAAAATTTGAAACTCTTTTTAACATTAAATTTAATCTGGGATTTTCCTGTTCTGTACTCATATAGGTTTTAATTCTATCTCTTAAATTTCTTGCCTTTCCCACATAAAGAAGCCTGTTTTTCTTATCATAAAAAAGATAAACTCCAGGTTTTTCAGGAACATATTTTAAGTTTTCCCTTTTGAATTCCATATTTAAAAATTTAACAAGAAACTAAGAGAAATGCAAATAAAAGGGAGAAAATAAAAGGGCATTTGAAAAATTAAGGGAGGTTGCTTTTTAATATAAACTCTCAAAATAGCTTGTGGTTCAAATCCATATTTAACTATTTAAAAGGGAAACTTAATGGCTAAAACAATACTTTTTGTGGGACACCCTGGTTGTGGGAAGACAAGTTTATGTGAATCAATACTCTTTAACCAGAAGATAACAAAAAGATTGGGAAGGACGGATGAGGGAACAAGTATCCTGGATTATGACCCTGAAGAACAGGAAAGAAAAATCACAATAAATCTGGGGATAGCTCATTTTGAAAAAAACGGAGAGAAGATATTCCTGCTTGATTCCCCAGGATTTCTTGATTTTCAGGGCGAATTTCTTTCAGGACTTCATATAACAGACATTGTATGTCTTTTAATAAATGCATCTTCAGGAATTGAAGTAGGGACCGAAATTTTTGGAGAGAGAATTTTTGAGAAACAGATTCCTGCCTGTGTATTTATCTCTAAAATGAAATCTGAAAATGTGAATGTTAAAAACATTCTTAAAAGGTTAAGAGAAACCTTTGATAAAAAATTTATTCTTCTCACCTATCCAAAGGGAGAAGGACCTTCTTTTGAGGGAATTGTAAGCATCTTTGATGATGTTCCCTCAGAATGGAAGGAAGAAAAAGAGGAAGCAATGGAATCCATAGTTGAAATGGATGAGAATCTTGTTGAAAAATACCTTGAATCAGGAGAGGTAAGCGCTGATGAAGTTCAGTCTGCGCTTAAAAGGGGAATAAAAGAAGGACTCATTGTTCCTGTATTCTTTGGAGATTCAATTGAGGGGAAAGGTATAGAAGAGTTTATAGAATTCCTTGTTAAGTTCTTTCCTTCCTATGAGGAGATGGAGCCAAGAAAGGGTAGAACAAAGGATGGCAAGGAGGTCGTAATAGAACCTGATCCCCATAAAAGTACCCTTGCATTTGTATTCAAAACAATGAGTGACCCGCATCTTGGTGAAATTAACTATGTAAGAGTTTTGAGGGGAACACTCAAATCAGGGACAGAACTTTTAAATCCCAAAAGAGAAATAAGAGAAAAAATAACATCCCTTTATTCTGTTCAGGGAAAGGAAAGAAAGGAAATAAACGAAGTAAAGCTTGGAGAAATAGGAGCACTGGTAAAACTTAAAGACACTCATACCAATGATACCCTTTGTTTTCCTGATGACCCTGTTATTTATCCTGAGATTGAATTCCCTTGGAGAAGTGTTCAGGTGGCTATTGTTCCGAAAACAAAACAGGATGAGGAGAAGGTATCAGAGGCACTTCATAGATTGGAAGCAGAAGACCCAACTTTTGCCTTTCATTATGACCCTGAATTGAAGCAGACAATACTTGAGGGATTAGGAGAGGTACATTTAAATGTTATAATTTCAAAGATGAAGAGGAGATTTGGAGTTGAACTTACTCAGACGAAACCAAAGATTCCCTACAGAGAAACAATCAGAAAGAAAGCAGAGGCTATGGGTAAATATGTGAAACAGTCAGGTGGAAGAGGACAGTATGGAATATGCAATATAAGAATTGAACCGCTTCCCAGAGGGAAAAATTATGAATTTATAAATTCAATTTTTGGTGGAGCAATTCCTCAAAACTTCATTCCTGCGGTTGAAACAGGAATCAAAAAGGCAATGAAGGAGGGAGTACTTGCAGGATACCCTGTAATTGATGTTAAAGTGGAACTTTATGATGGAAAATATCATCCTGTTGATTCTTCAAATATTGCCTTTGAAATTGCTGGTTCAATGGCATTCAGGGAGGCACAACAGAAAGCAGACCCCTATCTTCTTGAACCAATTTATGAAGTAGAAACCATAGTTCCTGAAGAGATGATGGGAGATGTTATGGGAGATTTAAATTCAAGAAGAGGAAGAATTTTGGGAATGGAACCTTTTGGAAAGAAAAAGCAGAAAATAAGAGCTTACGTTCCTCTTGCAGAACTTCATGGATATTCAAGTGCAATAAGGTCCATCACAAAGGGTAAAGGTGTGTTCTTTGCTAAATTTTCCCATTATGATGAAGTTCCCAGAGAACTTGCACAGAAAATAAT